>ENA-OYDY01000098-OYDY01000098.1-human-gut-metagenome-genome-assembly--contig:-NODE-98-length-28663-cov-6.697882_pt1 | contig 28663 bp, 24 predicted proteins | sample MGYA00243550_ERZ652905 | MGnify/ENA primary metagenome ERZ652905 (study PRJEB26926, sample SAMN06164730) | human gut metagenome | biome: ENVO:00009003; feature: ENVO:2100002; material: ENVO:00002003...
CCACCTTGTATCCAATTCCACGCATTGTTACGATTTCAAAATCAGGGTTATCTTTCAAACGCTCCCTGATTCTTCCTATATGTACCTCTATCGTATGTGGGTCTGCCTCCGTCTCATATCCCCATACCTCATCCATTAGCTGCTGCTTCGTAAATGTCCTGCCCGGTGAAGCTGCCAGCTTATATAAAAGCAGGAATTCCTTTTTGGGCAGGACAAGCGTTTCATCACCGGTCACAACTGTCATTGCATCATAATCAAACTCGGTTGAGCCAATCACAATTTTGTGTTCGTTCAGTATCTGTGCACGCCGAAGCAGTGCCCCTACCCTCAAAACCATTTCATTGACATTTACGGGTTTTACCATATAGTCGTCACTTCCCGAAAGAAAGCCCTGACGCATATCATCAAAGCTGCTTTTTGCAGTAATCATAAGCACCGGTATCTGATATCCCGCCGAACGAAGCTCCGACACAAGTTCATATCCATCCATAACCGGCATCATTATATCGGAAATGATTAAATCAATATACTCTCTGTCCAATACCTCCAGTGCCTGTGCTCCATCCGACGCACTTTTGACCTGATATCCGCTCTTTTCAAGCACCTTTTGGAATAACAGACTTAATTCCTTATCATCTTCTACAATTAATATCTTAAACACGATTTATGTTCTCCTTTAATCAAAACAAATCCCTTGCCCATCCAAGCAGATGCTGTACCAGAAACACCTTTCTTTTATGTTTTTCTGTTAATTCAATCGGCTTTACATGATACGGATCATAATATGTTCCGTCGTCTAATACCTGTCTGGACACGCTCTCATACTCCATCATGCCATCCTCCAGCTGTTTATTAATCTCTTTACTGCGTATTACAAGCATCAGCTCTGTATCCAGATAAGTACTTCTCATGTCCATATTGAATGAACCTATTACTGACAGATCATCGTCAATCAGAATACTTTTTCCATGATACGAATAACCGCCTTCATATTCCCAGATGTCAATTCCTGTTTCTAAAATTCTGTTTCTGTTTTTGGCATAATCAGCAGCTCCAAATGGATTTCCGTTATTCGCAACAGAATTTGTCATAATAGAAAAGTCCGGAACCTTCTGTGCAATTTCCTCCCATGTATTATACATCATATCATTGCAAATAATATATGGTGTATGAATTTTTACGCGTTCCTTTGCATTTTTCATTAATTCTCCCAGCTGATACCATACCACCGGTTCCTTAGCTTGGGTGTGGATTGGGTTTGATAACAAGGTAATCTTTTCTGTTTCAAAGGTTTCATCCGCATAATCTGTATCACAAATTTTTTCCTTATTAACTTCAAAATATTGCTGATACCCTTCTTGCAGCTCTAAAACTGCTTTCTTTACAGATTGTCTGTCAGCTAATTTTTTACTGTTATGAAAATACCGACAGTCCTCCTGTTCCCATATTGTTTCAAAATAATCCAATAACTGATTGACCGAATTATCTTTCTGTGTCTCATTGCAGACAACTAACACGTCCCGGTCAAAATTCTTATGCCCCGGAAAATCACCCAAAAAATAATTATATGTGTTTCTTCCGCCAAGAATATATATTTTACCATCTGCAATCAGATATTTATCATGCATTCTTCCCATTGTCTTCCATGGCTTAAGCGGATTTGCTTTATTGTACAGCTTAATCTCAACATTCTCATGCGAAGATAATCCATAAAAATATGGATTACCCTCCATATCAATCCAGCTCTCCATTCCATCTACCAATATGCGGACATGTACGCCTCTGTCTGCCGCATCATGCAGTGCTCCTAAAATCAATTTTCCGCTTTCGTCTGATTTAAATGCAAATGTAGAAAGGATTATTTCATCCTTTGCATTTTGGATTAATCTAACTCTTTCTAAAAGAGCCTGCGAATTTTTTTCAATGATTACTGCTCTTTCCGTATTCTCTCTCCCCGCCACACTCATAATATTTTGTGTTTCCTTTATAGTAGCATCAGACACCGCCGGCTGTTTTTTATATGTGATGCAGATTCCGATTAACTCATAAAAAGCCACACATAAAAAAACTGCCAGTATAGCCAAAATAATTTTACATATTTTATGCCTTTTCATTGTACATCACCTGATTCCTTGTATTTTATACTCATACAATACAATGTCAATCTCAATTTTACCTCAACAGAATTGATTTTATGCAAAAAAACAGGAAAAAGCAGCTGCCTGCAATTTCCTGTCCATAAAAACTCATATAAAATTATTTTACTGCGATTTACCTATTTTTCGTCGCTTCTACCGTCTTTCCGTTTACCTGATGTGCAAAGCTCCATGACTTCTTATAGATAATCCATATAATTTTTAAAGCACAATTACGGCAGCGTCAAGCCCGTCTACTTTTCCGTCAAATGCGCTATCTGTCAGCAGATTGTGTTTCTCGGCATACTCATTAAATTCCTTTGCACTGTTGCCACAATTGAAAAGCATTGCGATGGTCTCCTCGCCATTTTTTCTAATCATAACAATCGTATCCTCATCATCATTTGCGATTGTCTCAATCATTTCGCCCTCTACAATGCATGCATGTGTTTTTCTAACCTGCATGAGCTTCTTATACCAATTATACATCTCCTTGTCCTGATATTCTTCATCCCAGTACATGCCTCGTCTGCAGTCCGGATCGTTTGCTCCCGGCATGGCATACTCATCGCCATAGTAAACCATAGGCATTCCCGGCAGTAACAGCTGAAAGGCTGCTGCGAGATGCTGTTTTTTCTTATTATCGTTGCACAGATGTAGAAATCTTGCTGTATCATGGCTGTCAATCAGGTTCCACATCAGAGGATAGCACTTTTTGTTTAAGCGTCCCTTCAGATATCCCAGATTCTGTACAAACTGACTGACATTTATCTTTTCATCTGCAAGCAGGTCTATCAGATTCAGGTAGAATGGATAGTTCATTACAGTATCCCACTCATCTCCCTCGAGGAAGTCGCCTGCGTAGTGCCATATCTCACCTATTATCAGCATATCCTTCTTTACAGCCTTGATTGCCTTTCTGAAATTCTTCCAGAAGAAATGACTGATTTCGTCTCCTACATCCAGTCTCCATCCGTCAATATCACATTCCTTAATCCAGTAGCAGGCAACATCAGTGATGTATTTCTCCACCTCAGGATTTTTCAGATTAAGCTTTGGCATTCCACCGTAGTAGCCGAAGCATTTGAAGTTTGGAATCTCTCCCCATTCACTCTTAGGCGGCAGCTCGTCGATAAAATACCAGTCCAGATATTTTGATTTCTCGCCCTTTTCCAGTATATCCTGAAATGCAAAAAATTCTCTTCCTGTGTGATTGTATACCGCATCCAGCACTACCTTCATGCCACGCTCGTGAGATTTTTGTACGAGCTCCTTTAAATCCTCTGTTGTTCCAAATGATGGGTCAACCTGATAATAATCAATAGTATCATACTTATGGCATGAATTTGATTTAAAGATTGGTGTCAGATACACCACATCGATTCCCAGATCTTTAATATAATCCAGATGCTCTATGATTCCCCTGAGATTGCCATGCAAATCATCCATAGGCGTAATCGGCGCCTTATACCACAGCTCTTTGTCCACCGGCTGTGTTGTGGCAAAGCGCGACGGGAAAATCTGATACACTACCTTGTTTGCTGCCCACTGTGGCACCTCAAACATCTCTTCCTCCCTGAGGTTCTGCGGGCAGTCAAACATTCTGTCCCTGTTTGTGATGCACTCCTTGTCGAACTCATAATTGCCGTAATATACCTTTTCACCCTGCATGTCTGTAAATTCAAAAAAGTATCTCAGACATATCAGATGCATCTGAAGCTGTGCTTCATAATAATCGTGAAACTGCGAGGTGGCTACCTTCTTCATAGGAAGAGTCATTCGCGTATCCTTGCGCTCCATAGGTATATACTTGTCCTCATAGTGAAGGATTACCTCCTTCATATCATCCTTTTTTACCTGCACGCGTATCACAAACAAATCCTTATCTATCGCATAGCAGAATCTTTTATCCATGTCATGAAAAATTGCTGAGTATTCCATAAAATGCCCCTTTACTTACGTATTTCGTTATTTTGTATTTTAACGCACTATCTCAAACAATTCTATCATTATATCCATGACATTTTTACACTATTTCTACTTTATGCATGATTTTAGATTAATAACATTTTATTTTTTTGACTTTATTCCCTAAAACACTGCGTTCATTATCAATCTTTGAAATCTCACTTTTGTGCCGAAAATTCGAGTGCCTTTTGTTCATTTTCTGCTGTCATTGCATCCACATAATCCTGAGGATTCCAGACTTCATCTAATATATCCTCCGGGAACTTTTTACGAATATCATCAGAGTATTGGCTGCCATCTCCCGGCTCCCAATATTCAGATAGTTCATATCCATTCTCTGTCACATTGAAAGTTAGGGCAACAGGACCACAACCTCCACCGACACTTTCAATCCCTTCTTCGGACAAATTATATTCCTCATAAAGAGTGAGAACATATACGGTCAATGTCTCATTCTCCTCAGAGTTTGCAGCCCCACCGGCTTCTGTAGCCAATACAGTATGGCTTTCGCAGGCAAAAACACCTTTGTAGTATCTATCGCTGTTATGTTCCATGATTGCATTATGGATTGCTGTATCAACATTGGTTTCGTTAATCGATTCTGTTCTGGTTTCCCCGGCACAGATGCGTTGTAAATAGCTGATAAAGTCAGAGTCAGTTATTCGGTAATACACATTCTCATACAGAATTGCTGCTTGATTTCCGTTGGAATCAAAACCGCTGAATGTGATTCTGTCGTTTTCCTTGGTATCCACATGAAGGGAATAGAAAGGTGTATGACCTTGCAAAGATTGGTCTTTGTGACCAATCTTTAAGTTTTTAATACGACTGCTCAACTCGTCAATTTCCGCTGCGGATAATTGGAATGTGGTCGGTCCGATATTTGTTCTAAAGTCCATGGTGCTTGCTTTGGAAATTTGAACAGAATCAAGTTTCACTGGGAATGAACTCGGATTTGTCAGGAAACATACCCCAAGAACAATACTTGAAACCACAGCAATAGCAACAATCCAAAATGCAGGTTTCTTGTAATTCAGCACATTTTTCACCCTTTCTTTGACGCCAACCTCTCCAAAGGCAAGTGGACAAACCATAACTGTTCTTCTATTCACGCTACAAGAAAGCAGAGCTTCTGAATAAGAAATAGACTCGTTTTGATTCAGTCCACGAATAACTTTTTCATCGCAGGCAAGTTCAATATCTCGGCAAAGTAAAATATACGCAATCCATACAAGAGGATTGAACCAATGGATTGCCAACACTAAATACCCCAACGGTTTCCACCAATGGTCACAGCGTTTCAGATGAGCATTCTCATGGGCAATAATATAGGGCAACTGTGCTTCATCTGTCCCGGAGGGAATGTAGATGCTCGGTTTGAAGAAACCAAGAATAAAAGGTGTTTGTATATCGTCACAAATCCAAATGTTGTCCCGCACAGAAAGGGATGCACCGACTTTCTTTTGCAAGCGGAAATAGCTGACGGCAGCATAAACGAGCATGGCTATGATGCCTATTGCCCATACGATTGCCAGCACAGGAATCAAAAGCTGAAGTGGATTTGCGCTTGCAATTGGCTCTGGAGCAAAGGTGTCCGTAATAATTGGATTCACTACCTTGTCGATAGAGCTTACGCCTGTGGAGATTTCTGGTGTCCAGTCCATCATGATTTCAGGACTGATGGTCTCGGCACTTGGAATCAAGCTCAATGCGCTTTCAAAACTGAATGGGCAAATCAATCGAAAAGCTACGATACCCCACAGTAGGACATTGATCCACTTAGGTGCCTTTTTCAAAACCACACGCAAAAGTACGACCGCAAGGATCAGCCAAGATGCGGCGATACTCATATTTACAATTTTCAAAAAGAATGAACTCATAGATTACTCCTTTCCGGCGGCTGCATCAATCATGCGTCGAATCTCCGCAGCTTCCTGTTGAGAAATACCCTTCCTTTGTGTAAAAGCCGCAATGAAAGCAGGAAGGGAACCTTCAAAGGTTTCGTCAACGAACTGCTCGCTCTGAACGGCATAGAAATCATTTTTAGACAGAACAGAGGAAACGATGCCACCATTATTCTGGAAGATACCACGCTCACAAAGCTTGCGTAATATCGTATAGGTGGTGGAGCGATTCCAGTTCAGTTCTTTTTCACAGAGCTTTACCAATTCTCTGGAGTGCAAAGGCTCATTCGCCCAAATAATATCGGCAAAGTGGGATTCCACTACGCCCATCTTCATCTCAGCCATAAAGATTTCTCCTTTCAGTTTATCGCTAATAAACTAATTATAGTTTACTCTCGATAAACTGAAATGTCAATAGGAAACAGCCATTACTCTCACAGGTTTCATAAAGTTTTGGGAAGAGAATCCGCTGTCGCCACGAAGATAAGTTTTAATGCTCCTTTCCAGGTATTCTTGAAAAATAGATTCCATAAATTTATCAAAAAAATCCGCTATACTTTGTTTTAAAGTATAGCGGATTTTAGTTATTTTACGATCTGAAAGCTTCTAGTAATAGGAGCTGCCTGATAATTGCCACCAATTGTAACTACTGTGACTACATATCTGCCCGGCTCTGTAGGAGCCTTTGTGCTTGAATATGGCTTCCACTTGCTTGTAAAGCCACTGTATAGATAATGCACATTGCTCTGGCTGATTGAGACATCACCATCATATGATAGCGTTGCTCCAAAATCAAAGGATGCTACATCTGAGGCTTTAAGCTTCCCATTTGTAAAGCTCTGATTCCAACTAAGCTTAGTTCCTTTTGAATGCATCTTGACAAGTAAAGCACCAACTCCAACACCTGTCTCATAATTCTTGTTATCGGTAACCGCTGTCACCGTATAAAGACCGGCACGGTTTGGAGTACCAAATGACACTCTCACTGTGTCTGCAACAGAAGGAAGCTTATTTATTATCTCAAGAATCTGTCCAACTGTACCCGTATCTATATGAAGCTTCTTCAACGTGTCAAGCAGCTCCTGTGTGCTGAAAAGTTTTCTAAGCTCTCCGACTGTCATACCGTCCTGCATCATCTGTGTAAAGGACTTTCCATATAGCTTTGAAACAACCGGATCTATAAGCTTAAGTACTGTGCTGTTTGTATACTTCTCAGGCATCTGAAGATAAATGCCTGCATTTACATTGCTTGTAAGACCGGCATAGATTGTATATACATCAAACCTGTCTGAAGGATTTGTTGTAACAAAATCCTGTGGTAGTGCATCTCCGGCATAAATGTTTGTTGACTTTACTTTAACATTTACCTTTGCCTTATTAACGGTCACACTAGTCTCTGCTGATGCTGATGGACGATACTCGGCATTGCCTTTATATGTTATACGGATTTGCTGCTCTCCTGCACCCATCTGCAGATAAGTAAGTAAATTAACCTTTCCGCCTTCTATCGGAGCCCACTGCCTGGTGACTCCCTCAACTCCGGCTACATCATCAACACCATAGTATTCCATTGTAAAATCATCAACACTTAACGTATCCTTTGCAGGCAATGTACTGTTGTCCCAATCAATTACCTGATCAAATATTGACTGTTTCATAACGGCAGTGTCCATATTGTATGAAAAAGATACTCCCTCCCTGCATACAACGGCCGCTGCTATACGGTTATCGGCTGTAGTCACATTTACCTGTGTCTGTGTACCTTTATAGTTCTTATTTCCATCCCACTTTATGCGGATAGTCCACTCTCCCGGACCAAATTTTTTAAATGCTGCAGTCCAGTTTGTAGAATTAAGTGGCTGCCAGTTTGGTATTATATCTGTTCCGGCATTGTACTCCATTGCCACATCATCATATGTAAGCCCTGCCGGATTTGTCTTTGCTATCACAGCATCATAAATTGCTCTTGCTGTAGCATCAAAATCATATGACTGATCCGCGTTAAAAGCCATGCTCACTTCATACGGAGCATCCTTTAAAACAAATGATGATTCATACTTGTAAGCTCTGTGGAGTGTAACAACCTCATCGCTTCCCTTAAGTCTGAATTTGAAATCTCCTTCACCGTTTTCTAAAAATGCCGGATGATTATATTCTGTTGTTACAGTATTCCAAAGTATTTTTTCGTTGTTGTGCTCGTAAAGCCCTCTAAGCTTCCGAATGCTGTATTTTTCTGTAATTTAGTCTTATCCTTGCCCTCGCACTCGTACTCCCAATCAAGGTTTTTTACATCAACTTCGTCTGCGTTTACAACAAGCGCTTTTGCTATTGCCTTTTTAGCCGTCTCAATATCCGCTCCCTGCGGGATAACTGCTGTTCCATTCTTAAGCTGTACTGTCACCTTCTGTGACTCATCTGCCAATAATGCACTGCCGCTGTCAACAGACTCATAAACCACATCTGATGCATATATGACCTGCGTTGCAAGTGGTTCTAATGTAATCGTCGCCGCAAGTATAAATGCAAGACACTTTTTTCCTCTTTTTGTAATCATTTTTTTACCTCTGTTTAATTATTTACTACTGAAATACATCCAACTGAATCATAAAATAATGATACAGGGTAAAAAATAGACAGTCAATAGGCTTTAAAGCCCAATTTATCGCTTTTATATACTTAAAATCACTGCACACTCAGATAGCTTGTCACACAGTAAAGTGTCTGTCCATTATATTCCACGCGTGACCAGCCAAACTCCTCATTGATTCCGGTCCTAGTGACTGTTTCCCCATTTTTTATAGTTGCGATAACTGTAGCATCCGGATTTGTGACACTCGGAAGTGCACGCAGATTAACCTCTATCTTTGCAGTGACAGTATCATTACACTCTTTGAACTTTGTCTTCAGTCCGTCTCCGCTGCCACTTCCGTCCTGTCCGGGAACTACATAGTTCATATCTGTTGTGAGGTAGCTTGAAATGGCATAGTATGTCTGTCCATTATATTCGATACGTGACCATCCACTGTCACTGACTCCTGTTCTTGCTGCCGTATCACCGTTATTGAGCGTTGCCTTAATTGTGCTGTCATTGCCCTGACTTGGAATATCCCTCAGATTGACGCTCTCCTTGGCAGTTACTGTCTCATTTACATCCGAAAACTTCATACTTGCTTCCGGATCAGCTGTTGCATTGTCAGCCGCATCCCCATTTTTTGCAGACTCTGTTTCATCAAACCCAAAGTATGCAACATTCAAATCTACCGGCTTATCAATCCCTGACACCTTTCCCTTATTGGTATACTGCCACATGGCATGTGTGCCCTCATAAGATGACTGTGGTGTTTCCGGATAAGCCGTGTCCGGATATTGTGACACCCAGATTTTATACCTGCTCTCAAGTGTTTTAGTATCCCACTGGCTGTTTGCCGACAACTCATTCATTGCAGCGTAAAACATAGGTGTATATCCTTTATTATATATTTCCTGCAAAAATGCCTCAGCTACTTTGGTGCGTGCCTCTGATGACATGCCATACTGTCTGCTGGCTGAGTCTGTGAAGCCCTCGCAGTCAAATGCCACCGGATATGTAATCTGATATTTTGAGATGTAGTCTGCTACCCAGTCTGCCTCCTCAATGGCTTCTGTTTCATTTACTGCTGATGAAAAGAAATATACTCCGACCTTTATGCCATTTTTCTGCGCCTCCTGCATGTTGTATCTTGCATTTGTATCAACACACATCTCGCCTGTTTTCTGGGTTCTGTAGCCCACACGTATCATCGCAAAATCAATTCCGCCTGCGGCAACCTTGTCCCACTTTATGGTGCCCTGATATTTAGATACATCAATTCCGAAGGTCAGATTACTGTTTTCCGCAACAGAGCTTGCAGACAGTATCTGTGTCTCATCCGCAGAAGCCCCATCATCAGATGTCACACTCATTGAGCCGGCATTGTCTCCCGTATGCTGCGGGTCGTCCTTGTCTGAACTATCCTCTGTGGCTGTTTCCGTCATCTGTGACGAGCCTTTAGCCTCGTTTTTTGATGATTTAATCACAAAAAATGTGGCAACTGCAGCCAGTGCAGCTACTATTGCAACAATTATAAATATTGCTATTATCTTTCTTTTATCGTTCATAGATTTTCCTCTTCATCAATGTATATAACCATGTATAAGCAACCTGTTTCTATGCAACAAAATATATCATATAATCCGGTATTTTTCAAATATTTCTCCCTTTTCATAACTTTTCAAAATCCTTTTTCAGAGAAAAAAATCCGCTATACACCTATCGTATAGCGGATTAAAAAAACATTATTCAATTTTCATATTATTTATTGCGTTAAGCTATTGTGCCATTTGCAATGTCGTTCTTTGCCAATAAATATGTAATAGCCGGCATAAGAATGGCTGAAATAATTGCTTTGACAATATTACCGGCGCTAAGCTGTGCTGCAATAGCATATGTAACCATACTTACAATGAATCCCAGGGCTGCTAGTGCAAAAATAAGCACCAAACCAATCTTTTTGTGTGCGAAAAGCAAAATACCGATAGAAACAGTTATGATAATCTGTAGTATAACGCTAATGAAACACAGTACGACATATGTCGCACCTAATCCTAAAGTAGCTCCTACGACTGAAGCACCCAGCGCAACGACAATCCCGCCAATTGTTGCAAGAATATTCAGCACGAAAATAATCCATAACCATACGGTTAAACCTGTTGAAAGCTTATTGTTTTCCATAATTATCCTCCTTTAGTAATCCCAATTTTTTCAACATATTCATTATAATTTACCGGAAAAAATATTTCAATAGTCAAAATGCCTCATTTTGAACTCATCCCGACCTACAAAAAATTGTCATTGATTTAAATAACAGATGCATTTACAATATAGCTATTATGAAAAAATTATTTGTAAAATATGTCTCACAAAACATACTCGGCATGGTGGGTATGTCATTATATATACTTGCCGACACCTTCTTTATATCAAAGGCAGTCGGCTCAAACGGTATCACCGCGCTCAATCTGGTGCTGCCTGTATACAATTTGATTTTTGCCATAGGCGCAATGATCGGAGTCGGCTCCGCTATCAGATATGTCGTAGAAAAAAATAAGGGCGATACGTCCAGCGAGAGCTATTTTTTTCATGCCCTCCTGTGGTGTATTATAATAAGCATTATATTCATATTGATTGGTATTTTCATTCCGGACAGGCTCGTAGGGCTGCTCGGCGGAGATTCAGCAATTATAAATACCGGTAAAAACTATACACGTATTTTCATGCTTTTTACGCCGTTTTTCATGTGCAACTATGTGTGCAACGCTTTCGTAAGAAATGATGGCGCACCATCCATTGCCATGTGCGCCACACTTTTCAGCAGCCTTTTTAATATTGTTTTTGATTACATACTCATGTTCCCGCTTGGACTTGGTATGGAGGGAGCCGCTTTAGCTACCGCTATTTCACCGATTATAGGCATCCTGATATGCTGTATTCATTTCTGCTCAGACAAATGCTCCGTAAAGCTTAAGCCGACGGTTCCATCTGTCAAGAGACTCTTTTACTCCTGCCAGGTTGGTGTTTCTTCCTTTGTTGCTGAAATATCATCAGGTGTCATAACTATTGTTTTCAATATGATTATCCTGAGGCTTGCAGGAAATATCGGCGTGGCAGCATACGGTGTGGTTGCCAATACATCACTGGTCGCTGTAGCTTTGTTCAACGGAATAGCACAGGGTTCACAGCCTCTTATCAGCGACTATTACGGCAGAGGACTTAGAAAAAATGTAGGTTCGATACTCAGGATGGCTGTCGTTTCATCTCTCTTAATTGCTGCACTGCTCATTTTGTTCATATGCACCTTTGCACCTTTTGTGACATCTGTTTTCAACAGCGAGCACGATGCCAGGCTTGCTTCGTATGCCGAGAGCGGACTGCGCCTTTACTTTACAGGCTTTATTTTTGCCGGAATCAATATAGTAGGTTCTGCTATCCTAAGTGCCGTTGAGTCCGTAAAATATGCATTCGCGGCATCTATCATGCGTGGTTTTATCGCTATAAGCATTTTCGCATTCGCACTTTCAGCCGCCTTCGGCATGACAGGTGTGTGGCTTGCTTTTCCGGCAGCTGAATTTGTGACGATGTTTATTATTGTTAATGGATTAAGGCAGCTTAAGCTGTAGTTGCAGGCTGTAGGTGTAGGTGAACTATTTTCATGCATACTTATTTTCCATGTGATATACTTATGATTAAGAAAACCTATCACAATTATGATATATGATAAAAGAGGAGGGCTTACATATGGCAAAAATAGAGAGAATTATCAATAAAGATTTTGACCAGTTACTTTCCACGATTGAAGACGGAATAATAAATGGCAGTGTGTCAGCATCTCTGGAGGATGCCAGTGACTTTCGAAGCCAAGATGCGCGTTGCAGCGTCAGGGTATTTGAACGCTTCAGCTATACTGGTGGTAACAGGGTAAGTCTCAATGTTACACTTTTTCAAAATGGCGAGGAGCCTGTTCACCTTTCCGCAATTACGGCAGGTGGAAGCCAGGCTGTTTTTTTCAAGCTTAATACTTTTGGGGAAGAGGCATTTCTTGATAAATTGATTGAATTGCTTGATTGAAATAGACAAATTTTTTCAAAAGTATTCTTTATGTTGGAAATCAAACATACAAGTTGTTTTTATAACGCTATTATTCTGTCAGAAACATAAAAAAACTACTGATGGAGGAAAAAAATATGTTTTGTTTTCAATGTGAACAAACGGCCGGATGCACCGGCTGTACCGGAAATACAGGTGTCTGCGGAAAAAAGGCAGATACTGCACAGTTACAGGATGAATTGACAGGCGCACTGATTGGTCTGGCGAGAGCTGTCGATGACACATCAGCTGTTTCAAAAAAGACCTGGCAGACCATTATCGAGGGCTTATTTACCACAATTACAAATGTAAGCTTTGATAATGCAGCAATTGAAGATATGATACAAAAGGTCAGAGCAGAAAAAGCCTCTCTGGTTGGCGACTGTAATAAATGTCAGTCTCCTTGTGGACGAACTGACGAATATGATATGCAACAGCTATGGAATGCTGATGAAGATATCCGTTCCCTGAAGTCACTTATTCTCTTTGGTATTCGCGGAATGGCTGCATATGCCTATCATGCATATGTCCTGAATTTTGAAGATCCCGAGGTAAATCAGTTTTTCTGTGAAGCCTTGTTCAAAATTGGTTACGCTGAAAGTATGGATGAACTGCTTCCAACAGTTCTCAAGGTAGGTGAAATCAATCTAAAGTGCATGGCACTTCTAGACAAGGCAAATACACAAACCTATGGAACACCGGAGCCAACAGATGTTACGCTTACGGTGGAAAAGGGGCCTTTTATCGTAGTAACCGGACACGATTTAAAGGACCTGCAGCTTTTGCTTGAACAGACAAACGGAAAGGGAATCAATATCTACACTCATGGTGAAATGCTCCCTGCCCATGCATATCCACTCTTAAAGAAATTCCCTCACTTGAAGGGAAATTTCGGAACAGCATGGCAGAATCAGCAAAAAGAATTTGATCATATTCCTGCTCCTATTCTCTACACCACAAATTGTCTGATGCCTCCAAAAAGCAGCTACATCGACAGAGTGTTCACAACAGAAGTGGTTGCCTTCCCGGGTACTGTTCATATTGATGAACAGAAGGATTTCACTCCTGTTATTGAAAAAGCACTTGAGCTCGGTGGTTACAAGGAGGATCAGACCTTCACAGGCATAAATGGCGGCACACAGGTAACAACCGGTTTTGGTCATTCAGCAATCCTGTCCCATGCGGATACGGTAATAGAGGCCGTAAAATCAGGAGCTATCCGTCATTTCTTCCTGGTTGCCGGCTGTGATGGTGCCAAACCGGGCAGAAATTACTATACAGAATTTGTAAAACAGACGCCTTCTGACAGTATCGTCCTGACTCTGGCATGTGGAAAATTTCGTTTCAACGATCTAAATCTTGGAGAAATTGGTGGTCTTCCGCGACTGATGGATATGGGACAGTGTAATGACGCTTATGGCGCGATACAGGTTGCAATAGCACTTGCGGATGCATTTGGATGTTCAGTAAACGAGCTTCCGCTTTCCTTTGTACTCTCCTGGTATGAACAGAAAGCAGTCTGCATCCTCTTAACACTGTTACATCTTGGTATAAAAAATATCCGTCTCGGTCCTTCTCTACCGGCGTTCCTTTCTCCTAACATTCTGAACTTTCTGGTAGAAAACTATGGGATTGCACCTATTACCACACCGGAAGAAGACATCAAAGTGCTGTTGAACCAATAATATGTATTTTTTCCGATGTTCTAATACTCTAAAAGGGAACTATAAAAAACACAGGATATAGCGCCTTTGCTGTATCCTGTGTTTTAAATTAACTTTAAATAAATTTGTAATCATTAGGGTAATCTAAGCTAATTCTCCCCATACATCTCCGACCGCCTGTCCCTGAACAGTCCCCAGCTCTTTCTCTCACTCTCCAGCTCATCCAGATCAAAACTGTGGAGTATGAAACCCTCCGTTACTCTGTCCATCTCCTCAACAACCTCTCCGGTCGCATCTGTGATAAACGAAGAACCATAAAATGTCAGTGCAGAACTCTGGTTTCCGTTTTCTGCACACGGTACAACCTCCTCTGTGCCTATCCTGTTTGCCGCCACAACCGGCATCAGATTGCAGGCTGCATGTCCGGTCATGCACCGTCTCCAGTGCGGCATACTGTCACATTCCAATATCGGCTCGCTGCCTATGGCTGTAGGGTAAAAAAGTATCTCCGCGCCCTTTAAAGCCATACCTCTTGCCGTTTCCGGGAACCACTGATCCCAGCATATACCGACTCCAATTGTTGCATATCTTGTCTTAAAAGCTTTAAAACCTGTATTTCCCGGTGTGAAGTAAAACTTCTCCTGATAATAATGATCGTCCGGGATATGTGTCTTTCGGTATATTCCAAGCACCTCTCCATCGGCATCTATCACCGCCACTGAATTGAAGAGCTGTCTGCCCTCTCCCGCCTCATAAAAGCTCACGGGAATCACTACTCCAAGCTCCTTTGCAAGTGCCTTCATGCTCTGCACCGCATCATTTTCAGAAAGCGGCTTTGCATAGTCATAATAATCGTACCGCCTCTCCTGACAGAAATACTGTCTCTCAAACAGCTCCGAAGGAAGTATTATCTGTGCTCCTGCCTCTGCCGCAGCTCTTATAAGCTTTGCTGCTTTTTCAATATTTTCTTTTACGTCACGGCTGCAGCTCATCTGGATTGCAGCAATTGTAACCTCTCTCATACTATTCACCTTTCTCATCCTGTCGTCTCACAATGGGCTTTTCTCAAGTCTCCAATGTGAGCAAAACGATTACAACCAATTAAATTACTGTGGTATCTGCTGTGTGATACAGTGTATATTTCCCCCGCCGACAATTATGTCGCGCGCATATATCGGATACACTTTTCTTCCCTCAAAAAGGCTTCCGATTGCCTTAAGCGCAGGCTCATCCATCACATCACCAAACTGTGGAATAAGCACACCGCCGTTTGTGATGTAAAAATTCACATAGCTTGCCGCTAAGCGTTCTCCTGCCTCGCGCTCATCCTCATCCTCCTCAAAGGTGAAGCCCGAAAGCTCATATTCTGTGATACACACCGGCTTCTTTGGAATGTAAACCTTGTGAACCTCAATTTTCCGGCCGCTTGCATCAGTTTCATTTTCCAATATTTCAAGGTCCGCTGAGGACATCTGATACTGTGGGTCATCCATGTCATCAGTCCACGCAAGCACCACATGCCCCGGGCTTGTAAATGCACATACGTTGTCGACATGCTCGTTGGTTTCATCATTGTATATTCCATAAGGAATCCAGATAATTTTTTCGGCACCGAGATAATCCTTTAATTTCTGTTCTATTTCAGACTTCGATAATTCCGGATTTCTGCCCTTGCTGAGCAGACAGCTTTCCGTCACTATCACAGTTTTCTCTCCGTCTGTGTGGATGGCTCCACCCTCTAAGACAAACGGATGCGCATCATACATGTCGTATCCGGCTTTGTTGCAAAATAAAGCCGCTACTCTGTCATCCTTTGTCCAGTCTGCGTACAGTCCGTCCACCTTGCCGCCCCAGGCATTAAAACACCAGTCGATTCCTCTGACAGCGCCATCCTCATTTTTCACGAAGGTTGGCCCCACATCTCTGGCCCAGGCATCATCTGACTCCATTTGTATATATTTCACCGGGAAATTTTCCTGATAATTTTTCTGCTTTCTGACAGCTTCCACAACAGACCTTGCATTGTCTATCACATCTGCCTCAGCGAGCACATATGCCTGTTCAGACTCTGCTATTGCACATATCACCTCAGCAAAAGCCTCTCTTGCCCGCCTGGCACCGTAAATCCATGAGCCCGGGCGCTTTGGCCAGATGATGATAGTACCCTTGTGGGGAGCATACTCTGCCGGCATATAAAAGCCGTCTGCTCTAGGACAGCCTGCATTTAAAATCTTCATATTCGAATCTCCTGATAACCTTACAATCGTTATTTTCATCCATTACTGCAATGTCCGGAAGCGGCATGCCGTTAAAGGTATTATTTTTGACCATCGAGTAGATTGCCATATCGCAAAAGCACAGCCTGTCGCCGGTTTTTATCTCTCTGTCAAATGAATAATCCCCTATCACATCACCTGCCAGACAGGTACATGAGGACAATCTGTAGGTATACTTCTTCTCACCCGGCTCGCCACTGTCCATAAGCGGCGGACGGTACGGCATCTCAAGCACATCCGGCATATGGCAGGCTGCGGAGGTATCCAGAATGAGTATCTTTATGCCATTGTTTTCAACTATATCAAGCACCGTTGTCTCCAGATATCCTGCATCAAGCGCAACCGCCTCTCCCGGCTCCAGATAGATTTCCAGGTCGTATTTGTCACGCATATGCATAATGCATTTTTCAAGCCTCTCAATGTCATAGTCTGCCCTTGTGATGTGGTGTCCGCCTCCCATATTGAGCCACTTTAGACCATACAGCAGATCTGCGAATTTCTCCTCTACAGCTGCAAGAGTCGTTTCGAGCGCATCCGAATCCTGTTCGCAGAGCGTGTGAAAATGAAAGCCCTCTATATGTGATAAATCAAGCCCCTTTTTAATAGCCTTATCGAGTGCCTCTCTCGTTATCCCAAGCCTTGAGCCCGGCGCACATGGGTCATATATCTCATGCCCCTCCTGTGTGGAGCACTCAGGGTTTATTCTGAGCCCGACACTTATTTTTTTATCAGCCTTTTCTATTTTATCCCTGTGAAGCAGATACTGCGATACGGAATTAAATACAATATGGTCACATATTTCTACCAGCTCATCCATCTCCTGCGGCAAAAAAGCGGGACAGAATACATGGTTTTCCTTTCCCATTTCTTCATGTGCAAGGCGGGCCTCAAAAAGCCCGCTTGCAGTTGTCCCGCTTAGATATCTGCCGATAAGAGGATATTCATAAAATGCGCTGAATGCCTTCTGTGCCAGAAGAATCCTTGCACCTGTCCTTCGCATGACACCGTTTAATATCAAAAGATTTTCAGTTAATTTTCCCTCGTCTATCACATAACAGGGAGTTCTTAATTCATTTATCTTCATACCGGCCTCCGGACTAATCCATATGTACTGACTCATCCTCAGTCTTGTAACAATCCACAGGAACCGGATTCTCCACTACCTGCCAAGGCAGTCCGAACTTATTAAGAGCCTCCATGTATGGATCCGGATCCATCTCCTCGAGATTGAACACTCCCGGCTTCTTCCAGATTCCCTTTACCACCATCATGGCTCCAATCATTGCCGGCACACCTGTGGTATAAGAAATTGCCTGCGACTCAACCTCCTTGTAGCACTCCTGATGGTCACATACATTATAGATGTAGATTGATTTTTCTTTGCCATCCTTGACACCTGTAAAAATACATCCGATATTTGTCTTTCCGACTGTACGAGGTCCCAGAGATGCAGGGTCAGGAAGCAGCTCCTTAAGCACCTGTATTGGCACTATTTCCTTTCCGTCCACCATGATCGGGTCTGTTCTTAGCATGCCGACATTCTCAAGACACTTCATGTGTGTGAGATAACTCTGTCCAAAGGTCATGAAGAATCTGATTCTCTTTATTCCCGGAATATTTTTGGCGAGCGACTCAATCTCCTCGTGGTGAAGCAGATACATATCCTTTTCTCCGACCTGATCAAAATTGTACTGCGCCCTCCACTCCATAGGCTTTGTCTCTACCCAGTGGCCGTCTGTCCAGTATGAGCCGTTCGCAGAAACCTCACGCAGATTTATCTCCGGATTAAAGTTTGTCGCAAACGGGTATCCGTGGTCACCGCCATTGCAGTCGAGAATGTCTATAGTATGTATTTCATCAAAATAATGCTTGAGCGCATATGCAGAATAAACAGAGGTCACACCCGGGTCAAATCCGCTTCCAAGAATAGCTGTAAGCCCTGCCTCCTTAAATTTCTCCTGATATGCCCACTGCCATGAATAATCAAAATATGCCGTAAATCCAAGCTCCTTGCAGCGCTTTTCGTAGATTGCTCTCCACTTTGGATCCTCAGTATCCTCACACTCATAGTTGGCAGTATCGATGTAGTCAACACCACACGCAAGACATGCATCCATAATTGTAAGATCCTGATACGGAAGCGCAACATTTAAAACCGCATCCGGCTTGTATGCATTAATCAGCTCTTTTAATTCCTCCACATTGTCGGCATCAACCTTTGCAGTCTCAATTTTTGTGCTTGTCTTTCCCTCAAGCTTTGCCTTTAAGTCATCACATTTTGACTTGGTTCTGCTTGCAATCATAATCTCGGTAAATACCTCGCTGTTCTGGCAGCATTTTCTGATTGCCACCTGCGCAACTCCACCACATCCGATAATAAGTAATCTGCTCATTTTTGTCCCTCCTGATTCGCTTTGGTTATGATATAGTTTTTCTAATTTGTTTTACTTTGTTTCCTCTTCCTCGAGTAAATCCTCCACATATTTCGGAAGCATGAAAGCTCCCCTGTGTAAATGTGTTGTATAATACCAGGTTTTAAGCCCCAGTGCATCCCATCTTTTTGCATCCAGATCATAAAGCGGATGATATTTCTTCGATGCAAACCCAAACAGCCAGTAGCCTGACGGACAGGTTGGAATATGTGCCTGATATACCCTGCTTATAGGAAATGATTTATACACCTTTCTGTGCATTTTCCGGCACTCAAGCTCATCCTCATCATAAAAAGGGCTGCCGTGCTGATAAACCATGATTCCATCATCCTTTAGTGCCTTATAACAGCTTCCGTAAAACTCTTTTGTGAAAAGTCCCTCCGTATGTCCGAGCGGGTCTGTGGAATCGTTGATTATCAGATCATATTCATCATGCTTTCTGCGTAAAAATCGCAGACCATCATCATAAAACATGGAAATTCTTTCATCCTCAAGTCCACATGCTACCTCGGGGAAAAAACGCCTGCATACATCGACAAACATCTTGTCTGTCTCAACCACATCAATATGCTCGACAGACGGATATTTGATGAGCTCCTTTGCCACGCCGCCGTCGCCGCCACCTATTATAAGTATCTTTTTTGCATTCGGGTGGACCGCCATCGGCACATGTGTGACCATCTCATCATATATAAACTCATCTGTGTCCGAAAAAACAATCTCGCCATCCAGCGCGACCATTTTGCCAAACTCATATGATTTAAACACATCTATTTTCTGATAATCACTCTGCCCTGAAAAAAGCTGCTCCTGTATCCTTACATCCAGCTTGACATTGGCAGTATGATATTGTGAAAACCACATTTGCATAGCTTTTCCTCCTGTTTACTGCTTTAATACCTTAAGATATTCTACCGCAGGATCCTCTGTTCCCTGCATTGAACAGCCCTTTTCCTTTGCGTAGACAATGTATTGCGCAATCTCTTTTGTGATAAGCTCTCCCGGTGCAAGAATCGGGATTCCCGGTGGATAACACATGACAAACTCACCACTTACAGCGCCTACCGCGTCCATAATGCGCACTGATTTCTTCTGCGAATAAAACGCCTCCTGCGGCGATACCGCCACCTTTGGATTTATGTACTCTCCCGACAAAAGTCCGGTCTTGTCCTTACTGTAAAGGCGCTTGATATCCTCCAGCGCACCTACAAGCCTCTCTATATCCTGTATTCTGTCACCGATTGATATATACGCAAGTATATTACAGATATCTCCAAACTCTATCTGGATATCATACTCATCACGCAGCAGATCATATACCTCTATTCCGGCAAGCCCTATATCGAGCGTATAGATGGACAGCTTTGTCACATCATAATCATATATGCTCGTGCCATTTACAAGGTCACGCCCATACGCATAATAGCCGCCTATGGAATTAATCTCCTGCCTTGCATACTCCGACATCTGTGCCACCTTGGCAAAGGATTCCTCGCCTCTGAGTGCCAGATTTCTTCTTGATATATCAAGGCTTGACAATAGCAGATACGATGCGCTCGTGGTCTGTGTGAGGTTGATAATCTGCCTCACATAATCAGCATTCACATCCCTTCCGGTGAGCAGAATCGAGCTCTGTGTCAGGCTTCCTCCCGATTTGTGCATCGATACCGCAGACATGTCTGCCCCGGCTGCCATTCCTGATATCGGAAGCCCCTTTCCAAAATAAAGATGTGTACCATGTGCCTCATCCGTGAGCACCTTGATTCCCTTCGAATGAGCCAGCGCAACTATCGACTTAAGGTCAGAACAGATTCCATAATATGTCGGATTGTTTACAAGCACAGCCTTTGCATCCGGATTTTCCTCGATAGCCCTCGCCACCTGGTCAATCTCCATTCCAAGCGAAATACCAAGCTTCGCATTCGTCTGCGGATTGACATAAACCGTTATCGCTCCGCAAAGCACGAGTGCATTAAGAGCACTTTTATGAACATTTCTCGGAAGTATAATCTTGTCTCCTGCCTTGCAGGTGGACAAAATCATGGCCTGCACCGCAGAGGTGGTGCCTCCTACCATAAGAAAAGCATTTGCCGCTCCAAAGGCATCCGCCGCAAGCTCCTCCGCCTCTCTGATTACCGAAACCGGATGGCACAAATTGTCAAGCGGCTTCATTGAATTGACATCAAGCCCTACACACTTTTCTCCGAGCAGATGCACCAGCTCAGGATTTCCCCTGCCTCTCTTGTGTCCCGGCACATCAAACGGCACCACTCTCTTCTTCTTAAACTCCTCAAGAGCCTCATAAATCGGCGCTCTTTCCTGTCTTTTGATATCCATTTACTTCTCCTGTATTTAAAAAGGATGATGCGTGCAAGCATCATCCTTTAGATTCGTCTTAACAACAGTAAAATCGTAACATATACTATGGAGTTATGCAAGAAATTACGTTTTATTTTTATATAAACACTTTTGCTTTCCCACAACAAAGAGGAAGCCGGTACATGTGGAGTGTGCCGGCTAAAAAATATGAAAAAGATTAATATGAGTATTTCTTTTGTTTATGATGTCAGTATACAGGACAATTGTGAAAATGCTGTGTTTACTTTCTTACCCTTTTATAAACAAAATATTGCATTTTTTTTATTTTTAACTTACCATTGTCGTGTTGTTGATTTTGGATATTCTGAGGATGAAAGTCTGTCATATTGTATGTGCCGGATAACATTTTCTACTATACAGCCGCAATTACTGTTTAATTGTGATGGGATTAAACACAGCACTAAGAATTAGTGACCTGCTTAGATTAAAGTGGGACAACGTTTACAATTATACCTGCAGATACCAGCCTATAAGCAGGACGCAGGCATATCGTATTGTAAAGACTGCTGCCGGCAAAACAGTGCAGGATGAGAGGGATGAGATTTATCTGAAGCTTGAATTATAGTACCTTCTATTCCGCCGGCCAGGATTTTCTGAGAGCCACATAGGAAATCAGGAAATTGGCAAGCCAGCCGGCCGGTACAGCAAGCCAGACAAATGCAATACCGAAACGCGGCGCGCAGATTAAGGCAACCGAGAGGCGGATTGCCAGGTTTACCATATTTGCAGCGAGAAACGGACGCATGATGCCAAGTCCACGAAGCACACCATCGGTGGCCATCTTTATACCCATAAAAATGAAAAAGAAGCCAAGCCATCTCATATAATCCCCTGATACCTGATATGCCAGGGCCGTTCCGTCTTTACCCAGGAATAATGAGGAAATCTGAGTATGCAGTGTTTCAATTACTATAAAAGCAAGCACTGCAAAACACAGGTCTAACACCAGCGCAGCGTGATAGCCTTTTTTGATACGTTCTGTCTTCTTTGCTCCGAGATTCTGGGAAACAAACGGAGAAACTGCATTTCCAATGGATACAAATATCAGTGAAAATACATTCTCTACCCTCATCGTTGCCGAATATCCTGCAAGCGCCTGTGTACCGAACGGATTCACAACTGCCTGTACTATCATCATGCCAATTGACACCGTAGACTGCTGGAGAACCGAAGGCACAGCAATCCGAAGCATAGAATGAAGCTCATGCCTGTCAAACCATTCAAAGCGACTTTTATACCGGCGCATCCTGCTAAAGAAAATCAAAAGTGAAAACACTGCAGATATTCCCTGAGCAATTAGAGTTGCAAGGGCAGCACCGAACACACCCATGTCAAGGCCTGCCACCATCCAAAGATCCATAAATATATTTAACACAGAGGAAAATATCAAAAGCCCCAACGGAATCCTTGACTCGCCAATCGATGTAAACATCGTTGATAGTATGTTATACATAAACAGAAACGGAAATCCCACAAAATAAACCCTAAGATACAGCACTGCCTCATCCAGTATATCTGCAGGTGTCTGTAGCAAGCTCATCATTGAATGTGAAAAGAAAAAGCCAAAGACACCCAGAAGTACGCTTAAAACCAGAAAACTAATCAGTGATGTTGATACTATTGTTTTCATTTTGCCGTAATCCCTGGCGCCGAAATAGCGGCTCACAAGTACACCGGCTCCTACACCGGCTCCCAGTGCTATACAAATGAACACATTCGTAAGCGCAGCACAGGCTCCAACTGCCGCAAGTGCAGAGGAGCCTACAAACTGACCAACAATGATTGAATCAGCCATATTATATACTTGTTGAAAAAAGCTGCCCAAAATCATAGGCATTGCAAAAACTGTCAGCGCCTTTAACGGGGCATCTGTAATTAAATATTCATCTTTTGACATTATTTTTCCCTCATTCCGCTATAATTAAGCTATAGTATATCCGATTGAAAGACAAATTACAATATAGCATTCTTTATCGACATTTTTCCATTTCTTATGCTTTCCCTCTAATGCAAACATCATACTGCTCCTTTGTATTTTAATTTAAAAAGCCGCCCAGGCCATAGGCCTGTGCGACTTCTCATAACATGATTTAAATTAAGTTTATCCTTCAATAGCAATATGCTTTGTGGTCTCAACTTTCTTTTGCTCCTTCTTCGGAACTGAAAGTTTAAGAATACCGTCCTGATACTTTGCCTTGATATCTTCCTGTTTCAGCTCATCGCCTACATAGAAAGACCTGCTCATAGCACCGGAATAGCGCTCCTTGCGGATGTACTTGCCATCCTTTTCATCCTTCTCTTCCTTGTCAAGTCCTTTGGCTGCGCTGATAGTTAAGTAACCATTCTCCAGCTTAGCCTCAATCTCATCCTTCTTGAATCCCGGAAGATCTATATCTACTTCGTAGCTATTGTCTGTTTCCTTGACATCAGTCTTCATAACGTTCTTTGCGTGTTTACCATAAAGCACCTTGTCAACATCAGGAAATGAAAAATCCATCCAATCATCGTTAAATAAGTTTTCTCCAAAAATACTAGGCATCAACATAAGTCATCTCTCCTTCTTAATCTATAAAATCTGTGTCAACCTGTTTCTTTGGAACCGGGATGTTTCAAGAACTCAAAGCCTTTGCTTTTTGTTCCTTTCCTTTGTTCTTGACTATGTTATACACCTATTATCAGCACTCGTCAATAGGGAGTGCTAATAATTTATAAAATGTTTATATTTTCCGAGCAGCTTCAAAGTACTTACCATATGAAACTCCATTATTTTGCAATAAATAACACTCCGAGTGTGCCAGGCCCACAATGTGATGAAATCACACCACCTGCTCTTGTCTCTATAATTTCCTTAAAAATGCCAAGAGAGGCTATGTAATCTCTTACCTCTTCAACTGTCTTAGCATCACATTCCGAATGTGTAATAAATACCCGATCCGGTATTGCGTTTTTCAGGTCCTCTTCCAGATCTTTTGCATAATTCTTTATGACTTTACCGATCTTACCTCTATATTTCCTGCTTGCATCCATTTTACCATCCTTTACAACAATCATGGGATGAAGCGCCAATGCTCCTCCGATAAGCGCAGAAACAGCATTGCATCTGCCACCTCTGTAAAGGTACACAAGTGTATCTACAACAAAGCTTGCTCTTACCTTCGGGATCAATTCATCAATTCCGGCTTTTATCTCCTCACGGGATTTACCATCCGCTGCCATAACTGCCGCCTCAACAACAAGCAGGCCTATTCCTGTGGACAGATTTCTTGAATCTATCACCGTAACTTTATCTTCTGCATCAAGTTCTTCTGCCGCCATTCTGATCACGTTGATTGATGTCGACATCTCACTTGATATGGAAAAGCATATGATTTCCCTGCCTTCATCAATATATGGCCGCATTACATTCATTGCTGTTTCTATAGATGGAGCTGAAGTCTTTGGTGTAGTCTTATTTTTATCAGCCCACTCATACAATGCGTGAATGTCTATCTGCGGTCCATCCTCCAGTTCTTCATCTCCTTTTACAATATGAAGCGGAATAATATCGATATCGTATTTCTTTAAAACTTCCTGTGACAGATCACATGTACTGTCTGATATAATTTTTACCATTTTAACACCTCCAGGCTTTCAAAAATCATTTTGTCCTTCCTTTTTGTTCTATTATACTATCTTATTTTATTATTTCAATTGCGGCATAAATATATTATTTTCATGCCCATATTCAATAGTTACATTTTCTTTTTATTACAGTATCAAAAAACGATATTTTCACCAGGGGGGTGAAAGCAACGTTCATTTTACTGTTGGCTGGCTCAGCTGGCTTTGTGCTATTGCCTTGTAGTAAACACAAATAGAAATGATTGCTGTAATCGCTTCCGTGATCCAAAACGCATTCCAGACGCCAACTGCTCCGAAAAGCCTGCTGAGAAAAAACGCAGTTGGGATGATAACCACAACATACCGGCAAAGTGAAATCAGTAATGAAGGAATGCCTTTTCCAAGTCCCTCCAATGCGCCGGAAGATGTAACGGAAACCGCCGAGACAATAAAACCGGCGCCGATGATACGCAGGGCTGTTTTCCCGGTCTGGATTGTCGCTTCTGTGTGGGTAAACAGCCCCATAAGCTGGCCGGGGATTAGCAGACATATCACTGTTCCAAGCACCATAATGATACCGCTCATGCACAAGACGATTTTATAAATCTGGCTGACTCTTTTGTTCTCCCCCGCACCGTAGTTATAGCCGATCAAGGGGCGCATCCCCTGAACAATGCCATTAGCCGGAAGATAGATGAATGTCTGCAATTTGTAATATATTCCCAAAACCAGAATATACACCTCGGAATATGCCGCCAAAATAGCATTGAGCGCCGAAATCAAAAGAGATGGGAGCGCAAGATTCAAGGTTGCGGGAATGCCGATGGAGTATAGCTTTATTACCATCTTTTTGCTGAGCAAAATGTACTGCCTGCAGATATGCACGCGAATTGGCCGCACAAAATAAACGACCAGATAAATCGCAAGCGTCAAGGTCTGCCCGATGCCGGTTGCCAGCGCGGCGCCTTCGATTCCCATTTTAGGGAATGGACCATAGCCAAAAATCAGAACGGGGTCTAAGACAATGTTTATTATACACCCACACATCAGGCTGATCATAGTTGTTTTCATGTTTCCTACAGCTTGGAATATTTTCTCGAATGTAACACCAACAACTATAATCAATGTAAAAGAGAACGCAATAACAGAATAGTGGACGCCAAGTTCAATCACTGTCTTGGATGAAGTGAACATTCCTAAAAAAGCCGGCATCATTGTAATACCGCAGACTGTCAAAACAACGCCGTGAATCATGGCAAGCACAAGTCCCTGCGTGGCAGCTTGATCTGCTTTTTTGTTATCTCCAGCGCCTAGATAGAAGGCGATCACTGCGTTGATTCCAACGCCAAATCCAATTCCAACAGCATTGATAAAATTTTGAACCGGGTAAACCAGTGATAATGCCGTCATAGCTTCCTCGCTGATCTGCGCGACGAAAAAGCTGTCGATAATGTTGTATAGAGAATTAACCAGCATTGATAAAACCATAGGCATGGCCATGGATAAAATCAGCGGCAATACCGGTTTTTCTTTCATAAAAGTATCGTTCATCATTTCTCCTCCTTGGAACATGTTATAAGATATTTTTGTGGCGATACCATGCCATTATTATGAGAGCAATGAGCATAGTGGCGGTTTCCGCAACAGGAAATGCAAACCAGATTCCGTTCAGTTGGAATAATTTGTCCAGACACCATAAGGCCGGAACAAGGAAAAGCTGTTGTCTGCATAATTGAATCGCAATGCTGGAACCTACTTTTTCTGTCGCCTGAAAATAGGTGGAAATCATGGTAGAGAGACCGCAAAACAGATAGCTTGCCGCCATAATTCGCATGGCGGATATGCCAAAGGAGCGCATGGCTTTTGACGCTGTAAATAATTCCAAAAGCTGCGCCGGAAAGAAGTTGACGGTCAATGTTCCCAGTATCATCATACCGGAGACCAAAGCGGTTCCGTATCGGAAAGCGGAGTGCAGCCTATCTCTGTTTCCCGCACCGTAGTTAAACCGCATAATAGGCAAACAGCCCTGAATCAAGCCGTTTACTGTCATAACGACCAGCTGCTGCACCTTAAAATACGCACCGAAGAATGCAATCGCCGTATCGGAATACGCCACCAGAAACAGATTGACGAATGTCACCATAAACGAACTGAGGGCATTCATAATGAAAGATGGTAAGCCAAGGGCGAATATACGGGCAATCATCCACTTTTGTATATGAAATTCTTTGATCTTTATCCGCACTTTCTGCTTTTTGCCCAGCAGCAAGGCAAATGCCAAAATCATGGATAACAAATAGCCCGCAACAGTAGCCACCGCAGCGCCACGGATTCCCATAGCTGGAAAAACACCAATACCAAAAATTAGGAGTGGGTCAAATACAAAATTAACGACCACTCCTGCAATCTGGAACCACATAGGAGCAATCATGTTCCCGGTAGCCTGTATCATCTTCTGGATTGCGATATGCACCATGTTGGGAATTTGCATGAACGAACATACGCTCATATAGGCAAGACTCAACTGATAAATTTCTTCGTTATTGGTGAATGCCCTAAAGTAGGGTTTCATAATCAGTAATGACAGAAGATTGAGCAAAGCACCAATTCCAAAGGCCAGTAACAATCCATGTGTGACGGTAGTATTTGCCTCATTCTGCTTTCCCTGTCCAAGATACCCTGCAATCAGTACATTCACGCCAACGCCGATCCAGATAGATGTCGCATTCATCAAAGTTGTAATGGGAAACGACAGGGAAACCGCCGTCAAAGCATTTTCACTCAGCCGCGCTACAAACGCGCTGTCTATCAGATTATAGGAATATTGCAGAAACATAGAAATCAGCGGCGGTATCGACATTTGCCAGATGAGTTTTCCAACTGGCGCAACCGCCATTTTGTTATTTGTCTGCATGCTTTCCCTCTTCTCCACAAATTGTCCGAACATTATAGTCCTCCATTCTGCTAATACTTCCGAGATACAAGCAACAAAAAAGCCACACAACTATCACAAGATAGCTGTGTGGCAAAAAGATGACCGAATCCGGAAAAGTCCACTAAAATTTTGCGTTTATCATTATAGCGAACTTGAAGGAGACTGTCAAGCAGCACTCATTACGGAACTATGCAGAAGAGAGAAACTATATCTCTCTCCATGCTTATTAATACACATAAAGGTACATCGAAGCAAAAGGTTGAACTCTTCTCCCAACATAACATATGCCGAGAAAATTATTTCTTAATATTGATTCATGCTTTGGCACATAGCTGCCTTCTTTAAACTGTAACACGTAATTCGGCTGTTCCATTATTTGGCAAGCTTATCGATCCATGCAAACAATTCTTCCAGATCATAATCTCCGCTATGCGGTAATCCCCACGGCAATGAAAAGTCCACTTCATAACCTTTGTTCTTTAACATTGTTGCCAATATTACAGGAATCGCAATCAAAGTATCTCTGTCAAAAGCTCCATGACGGATTCTCCAGTTTTTTGTCGTATCGGTCATATTGACACCGATAGTGATCATGCTCTTATCTTCTGTTCAGCGTTAACCTCTAAAACGCTTCGCACTTCTTCAATCGCAAAACACTGACAGAATATGGCGGTGCCTCGTATACGAACTCTGAGGAAGCGCCATGCAT
>ENA-OYDY01000234-OYDY01000234.1-human-gut-metagenome-genome-assembly--contig:-NODE-234-length-19518-cov-4.875867_pt1 | contig 19518 bp, 8 predicted proteins | sample MGYA00243550_ERZ652905 | MGnify/ENA primary metagenome ERZ652905 (study PRJEB26926, sample SAMN06164730) | human gut metagenome | biome: ENVO:00009003; feature: ENVO:2100002; material: ENVO:00002003...
CGAGATGCAGCGTAGTCTCGTGGGCTCGGAGATGTGTATAAGAGACAGCTATATCTATCCTCCATCATCATCACCACCTTCTTAATATCAGATAAAGTTAATTTCTTTATCTCCATATTCCTACTATCCATCCTGACGAAAGAGTCCTTGAACTCCTGCTCGGTTATGGCATCCAACCTAAATAGATTGTATTTTATAAGTAACTGGGTTACGTCAAATATCAAGATATTAAGATCAACATCATCTTTCAACTCATTAAGTAGATCGCGCATCATATCCTTAATAGCGTCAGTGTCAAGTTCCAGCTTCTCGGCTTCCCTCATCAACTTCTTAATGATGCCATTGTACTCGATTATGATATTAGCGTTATCATCATCGGTAGGCAGAAGAATATCCATCGTACATTCTATACCTATCTTATCACTAAGTCTTTTATTGAACTCCGTCATATAATCGAAAGCCTGACTTCTGCTTAAAGCGTATGTATGGTCAAGTAACTGCCTTTGTCTGTTATTGACAAAATAATGACTGGTGTATAACATCATCAAGACCTTCACTCGCTGGATGCGTAGGTCTTGCGTAATTTTCCGATGTAAAAAACTATCTAACTGCATAATATAAAGAGTCCCCACCGGGGCCATCACACACCCGACAGGGACCAACTTTTAAATATCTTACTCGTCAGGTGATGGACTGACACCGCAAAGATAAATCAAGATAATTTATTTAGCAAGGATTTTCCGCTTCATTTTCTCCAGATACGACATTCCCGTCGGAAACCAAAGACTTATCCTCGGCTGCTTTCGTAGGCGAGGCGAACTCCGATTGGGAACCGGGCGGGTTGACGAACGGGGTCTCCGTATCCTCGAAGAACGTCTCATCCCTCCTAATACTCATCCTGAACTTAGGGGCTATGAAAGGATCGTTATTAAGATCGATGTTGATCGTAACGTCATTCATCAAAATATCCTCCTTGGTCCTAGAATCGCCTATCCATCCTCTTACATCAGCGGTCATAGGCATCTTACTAGCGGCTTCCTTGACAGCCTTTAACCGTCCCTTGATAACATCCACGTCTCCCGCCAACGGAATCATATATGTCTTGTTATCCAGCCCTGATCTGGCTATAGCGTTGTTAAGATCCATTATATCATCAATACTTACTCCACCACCTAGACCCTCTATAATTCTGTCAGCCATCGATCCGATCATAGATGAGAATGATGATGTATCCTGATTTTTCAATCTTACGGGGTACAGGTAATTTCTTCCATTTCCTGTCTTTATAGCTACTACCGGGATACGTGAATTTTTATAATCACCATACTTATCCCTGACGATAGCCGTACAGAACGGGAATATATTATACTTAATATCATCCCTCATCGTAACCTCCCCGTTCTCTATATATCCTACACTCTCGACCTTACCAACCGTCTCGTTGGTAAAGTCATTCTCGGATACCATCAACGTCCCATTATCATCACTTACGCTAAAATTAGGTCTTCCCGGCAAAACACTGGTGACTGTGCCTACGAACGGTATATCAATCTCGCCAGCGACAGATCCTACATTATCCCTATACAACTCAAAGGCCATACTCCTTAAATCAGCGTTACTCCCTTTTGAGTCTGGATCATTGGCTTTTAGCACCGAGACAAAATTACCGTCACCATCCACGATCTTAATAACCATATTATTAACCAAATCACTACGGGCAGACTTGGTCTCGTCAGAATTAGGATCAACGGCATAAAGGCTATTGTATTTATCATACAATTCCTTGGTATAAGGATCTAACATATCTACCTTGAACCTCACGATATCGTTCTTACGAAGACTAGCCGCAGCTTCTTGATTTATCGACTCATTATTAGAGCCAAATGCATCTCCTGTATAATAAGGAACAACAGATCCATCCTGCCCCTTGCGATACACCATGAACCAGTTGGAGGTCGATAAGGCGGTCTGCCGCCCCAGTATGACACCGGTAGCGTTCTCGAAAGCCTGAGCGTCATCCTCGCTTATCATCCATCTTGAGTGGTTATTCGACTCTATAACAGTAAATATGTCGGTTCCGTTGGTGAAATCCATCACCCTTCCATTATCAGTATCAGTGGCATCAGATCTTTTAAGCCCAAGACCGTCCATAAACCTGTCAAGTCTCATCCCTCCTACCTCATAATACATGACTCCGCCAATCTCTCTCTTCTGGGCCATCAACACTACCGGATTCTGGGCGGCATTGGCCTCCGTCCTGCCGGTGGATGTTCCGGGTTCGCTCTCCGTGAGAACATCACCCATAGGTATAGACTTATCGTAATCCTTGACAACCATACTTCCATTATCATACAGCCTCATCCATTCCACGAACTGGAGAAGAGGTTCATCAGAATAGTTATTGATAATATCAATAGCCTCATTAAGTTTATCCTGATCAACTTCATTCCCGTTGTCAATATCATTCATAAGATCATTATAAGTCTGTATAGCCTCCTTAACCTGATCCTGATCAAGACCATTAATGTTCATATCTATGATATCATCAATAGTATCCCTGATGTTATTTAAGACGTTATCGTTGGTATTTAACCTATCTATCATTGACCTAATCTTATTAAGCCTAGCTATAGGATTATCGCCAAACCCATTTACAAGATCATTGATACGATCCTTGTTATTATCATATATCTGCCTCTCCCTAGGAGATAAGATATCCTCATTACCGTTCCATATCTTTATAGCTATATTATTGATTCTATCATCAGAAGGATTTATGATATCCTCATTATCAGGTACATTCTCAACGATACCGCCCTCATCAGCCTTGATATCATTCTCCATAGATCTGGCGATCATATGATTATAGGTCTTGAACATAAATGCCTCGTCCTCTCCTATAAGACCATCTTGATAAGCCTTATCTATGGCCTGATCATTGGCATAAAGGGAGTTGGCATCAGGATCATCGGTATTCCTGAAATCATATTTACTATCATCCTCCTCATAAGTCTTTCCCCATATGTTTGACAAAACCTTCATGAACCCACGTTCCTGCGACCGTATGAATCTCCTATCACGCATACGGCGAAGGGACTCATTTATATTCTTATAAGCCACAAGATTATGACGATACTCGCTAAGTAACGCCATAGCCTCTTTATAATTATCAACCCCACGGATAGATACAGCATTCTCAAAACCAACTATAGTCTCATAAGCCGACATAAGATCGGCGGCACTGATCCTTGATTCATTCCTGTTTAATAACAGCTTAGATATATCTGTCTCTGAGTTAACTAACGTAGCTAATCTCCTCTCCAAAGCAATTCTATCCTCCGTCAATTTAAGAAGTCTATCATTCTCCTTGGCTAACTTGACCTTATCAGACTCAAGAGCTTCTTTAGACGTGATACTCTGCTGAAGCTTCAAAACATTCTTCTCCATCTTCTGTATATCATCTGTAAGCTTCCTGAGTTTCTTAAGATCCCTACTCGAATCAGGATTAAGACGAGAATATATATCTAAAGCGGGGCCTATATCCGTATTGTATATCCTTCCTAACTGATTAGCGATATCATCCAAATTATCCTTAGCCTCAAGACCGTTATAAGCCATGTTAGAGATGTAGGTGTTAAATGATCTATTGGATATACCATCGGTAAGGGAGTCGGCAAATCTACTAGCCATAGTAAAATTATCAACCTTCTTATTGAACTCGCCAACAAGATTGGACTTATACTCATTTACCTGCTCATCTGTCATATTCATATCAGAGGCTATATCGCTATTAGGTATAGACTCGATGACTGTCTTGAAATTCTCCTTGGTATCATCTAACATCCCCATTTCCTGATCATAGCGAAGACGATTGAATACAGCGTCACTAAAAGTCTTATCTACGATTCTAGAATTAGGTATATCGTCGGCGTTATTATCCGTTTTCAAGCCTGATAATTGAGCGTTCAGAGCCATGCTGCCACGAATAGCTTGGATAGCCGCCGAGGTCAAGACGCCGGCATTAGCGTTGTAGGCCTCCACCATCCCCTTGTTACGGGACATGTCTTGGCTCCATTCCTTTATACCCCCAAGGCTTCTTCCACCCATAACCGATCCGATAATCATACCGATGCCGATCTCCTTCCAGCCCTCATTAGATCCATAGGTCTCCTTGAATCCGTTCTTTATAGCTTCCATATAACCTATATTCTGGCGAATAGCCATGGGATTGTATCTTGATTCCACCCAATCCTCCGCGGACTTGCTGGACACACCTTGAAGACCTTCCTCGAACAAACCCTCAGATACCGGTCGCTTGATGATATTAAACGTATTACCAGCTATTTTCTGCCATTTCTTTGGTGTTATAGCCCTTAGTGCACCGTTGTCCATTCTCTCGGCTCCTACGCCAAATATATTGCGTTTTATAAACTTGTCTACACCCAGCTCCATACCAAACATATCACCAAACATAGCTATGTTGGATAATGACAATATGCCGACGTTTGCGGCGAATACGGCGTTAGCGGCATTGGCATTGTCAGCCCTGAACCTCATAAGCTCCTCATACGGGACTTCCCTCCCGTAAGCGTTACGATAAGATTGCCTGAAATTCTCCTCGGCCTCCATCAACATACTTCTGGCTTCCACTGAAGCTTCCCATGAGGTAGACGTGCCAAGGAATAGGGCGGTATCCAGCCCCTTGCCTACCCTCTGACCGATACGGGCGGCTCTAAGGTAAGCGCCGAATGCTTTCTTGGTGTCCGAAGCGGCCTTGCCTATCCTAGCTAAAGCCACCCCAGCCCTAGCTCCGGTACGAGCAAGGTTCATCAGACCGGCCCCGGAATATACGGCGGATGATAACATGGCGCCAGCGGTAAAAGCCAGACCCGACAGAAAGTCATTAGACCAGAAGTTAGCTGTAGTCATACTTTGAAGAAAGTTCATGTCCCGCTCCTCTCGATTATAATAATGAGCTAGACCATAATCCATCTTCTTATCCTGATCATCTAGCCATCTAGTGAAATCGTTGTCAAAGACAGCGTTGAAATTACCCTTGGATACTCCAGCGTAAATACCATAAAAAGGCTGGATAACGCCGCCTAACCCGTACAAGGCAGTCTTTCCGGCAAGCTTACCCAATCCCCTCATCCATTTCTCAGTCCTGCTTTGGGTCTTTGACAGACGTGTATCATTATCCACTCCGGGTACATAAGACTCGTATTTAGGAATCCATGTTCCACTACTTAAACGATACCTTGAATCTTCTAACGATACCTCAGGTCCGGTGAGATTAAATCTACCCTTGTAACTCTGATCAGAAGCCATATATCCCAAAGGGGACATATGCTTCATGTTATCATAATAATTAGTCTTTACCGTATTCTTGATCCTTTCTGACAATGACGGTATCTGGGACTTTGATCTCTCGGATGCGGAATACGGATCCAATACCGGAGGCAAGTCACGATCCAGCATGTTATAGGAATCCGCCCCAACAGCCTTTATATTATCCACGCTCATGGTAGGATATCCGTACTTGTCGGCAAGATTCCTTCCATTAGTAGCATTATTATCGGTTTTAACTGTTTCCATTATTTCCACTAGGTACTTATATACTTTTCTACACCAAAAGCATATTTTCACGCTTCATCGGGACATTGTTGAATCTGCTTACACGAAACCGATTCTAAAGAGGTCTCTCCACGTGCTTCAATTCCCGGCGTACCTCCGGTATCGTTCGTTAATCGTGACTATATAAAACTGGTGTAAAATTATATATAATCACCTTCTACTATTTCCGTTATTCCTGTTTCTTATCTCCTGATCAATCATACTAGCTATAGGTGATACGAAGCTCTCGAAATCATCCGTAGTAGATCTACCTTCACTTCTCCAATACACCTCATTCTCCTTACTAAGTATCTGTTGCCATGCCATGACCAAATAATATTGAGGGCTGAAATTAATTTTTCTAGCTACCTCATCAGCATAATTAACGCCATCCAGATCAATTGAGTATAATGGAGTACCGCCATCCCTTGCTCCTCCCTTGCTGTATATATCAACATTTATCCCAGAGGAACCATTATTATACTTATATCCGGAAGCCCTTAACTCGTACATGGAAGCGTTATCAAACAATACGTCAGTAGCAATCATCATCTGATTCTTCCTGATATTACCGTCATTTATATTCGTGAACATATCTATATAAGGCATTGTCATATCCTTGGCTCCGCTGGCATAAGCCACAGGAGCTACCTGCAATACCTTGGCCATCTTCCCATAAGCGTTATCACTTGAATTGGCAAACGATATAGATACAACACCAGAGTCGTAGGTCTCGGATGGGATGTTTACATCTTCTTTATAAAAAGTGAGGTCATTGGCGGCTAGATCAGCCTCACTTACCTCAACAACAGATCTGCCATCACCTCCATTATTACCAATGATCTGATAATTGCCATCACCTATAGGAGATATAGTAAATGTTATCTTTGTATTGGCATTATCCTTATCCTTAGGAATAAAACCACCACCACGAGTAAATAAATCGCTGATCTTTATATAATCCTCCTCCGCCTTACTTTTAGATGGATAATCGCCGGAGAAGATATACTCACGCTCGGCGTACTCATGACGATATTGCCTTAAATAATCCTCGCCAGCACGCTTTGCGTCATCATTTAACCTACCCAAATCTCCACGACTCCATTTATGTCTTAACAAATCGTTTCTTTCCCTATACGCTCCATTATATAAAGCGGTAGCGACACCAATCGCTCTATTATCTCCAGCAAATCTATCCTCTATCGCCTTGACGTGTATATTCCTATTAGCACCAGACACAACAAGAGACATTATAGATTCAATATCATCAAGCGAGAAGGATGTTCCCATAAGATTATTTATCTTATCCAGTAGGACACTAGATTGACCTGAATCTACCGATACGTATGGCGCTTCCCCTTGAATATTACTATTAACAACGTTTATATTATCATTTAGCAAAGAACTATAAGCAGATAGCTTAGCCCAATCGTCTAATGTTATATCGTTTATGCCATCTATATCAAAAACCTTATCACCATTATTGTTAATATCCCCAAGATTGAATGTGCCAAATCCGTAACTAATGTCTATACCTGATCCTTCATACGATCTAGCCTCTTTCTCAATTATAGCATCAACACCATCCAAAACAGTATTCTCAGCCTTATTGAAACCCTCATTAATCTTACTATACTTATTCCTTTGGTTATTTAACCCAAGAAGCTTTATATAACTATCCTTTCCATTATAATCAAGAAGTGTATTCGTAGATCCACCATTAGCCTTAAAATAAGTCATGATAACCTGATCCCTATCCATATCCTTGACCACATTACTATTCTCAGGATCATATGCCCATGCGTCGATCTTCCTCTTGGCATCGTCTGATAGAGACTTTACAAAATTCTCCATGCCTGTATTCACCGCCTTTTCATTGGCTATAAATCCATTCATGAACTCATCGCTTATATTCACATCTTCAAGATTGGCACTCTTCGTAACCACGGTGGGACCGGTCATGTCATCGCCTCCACCATTTCCATTCTCCGATTTACCTGATTTACTAGCTCTTATCAAAGCGGATTTCTCCATGGCTAGATTATGCCTTTTTGTCTCATTGAACTTAGCCCTCTCCATCATCTGTTGATTAGCCTTGAAATAATAATCATCAACACCAAGCGTCTCGTATGAGTTATTATAAGACCATCGTAACCCCACGCCACGAAGGAACTGCTGCCTCACCATGAACATGCCGGCCCGCTCCGGACTGTAGTTACTGCCAATAACGCCCTCAGCCTCCTCCACGAAATCATTTTTCTGCTTGGTGATATCCGCCAGCTCTGACTCCAACCTAGCCTTTTTGACCTTATCATTGCCAACGCCCTTTAGCTTTGCCCGTATAGATTCTTCCTTGGCACTAAAATCATCAATATACCCTTTAAGGAAATCAGAGGTACTCTGGACATTGAATAGGTCAGGATTCGTCCTAGCCATATACCTACCCTCTAGTTGCATCTGAGCTTTGCCGTTCTCTGATATGGAAGCCATGGCTATATCCCTGACTTGAGCATAGCTCATTTCATCTATATACATCTCACGCATCTCCCCCGTCCTGTTACCATTGGCATCAATCACCGGCACATTGACTTTCTTTCCCTTATTAAGGGAGATGAAGTTCTTCATCTTCTCATCAATCTCAGCGTGATAATCCGTATAAGGAGTATAATGTATAGGATTAAGACGTGTTCCTACCTGACCGTCATTCATCCATGCCACGGCATCGGCGAAAGCCTCAGCCTCGTTTATAGGACTATACATCTTAGGATTATTCAATTTCATATCCTCCATCTTCTCACTAAACGACCGGATCTCCCTAGTGCCGGCAATAGCATTCAACACACGGGTATCCAGAGCCTCTCCAAGACGAGCCTGTATACTTCTGGCTATACCATCAGAAGCCAAATTAGATTTACGATACACGTTATTCACGTCCTGTATCAATCCATTTAACCTATTCTGAAGATATTCCCTATCCTGAGGTTTTATAATGTCAGAATTGATAATATAATCAGCATACTCATTTATAGCCCGCCGATTGGTATCTATCTTCTGCTGCATGTATCCCATACCCTGCATCATGACATCCATGTTGTAGGGTGATACGTACTTGCCGTAATTCCTTAATATACTATATTGTGAAGCCATCCTTTATCCTTTCTTGCCTTTAGTTACTTCCTGAGCGGGATATAATCTCCTATAACTCAATATATCTCCTTGAGGATCAGCGATCAACTGACCATTGGGACCAATCTTAACATCCCCAAATATAGATCTTAATGTATTCATGGTCGTAGCCGTGTTCCACTTCTGCTGAATCTCATCATTGACGCTATCGAAATACCTAGCCCAATTCTCGTCATTAATAGCCAACCCCTGCAATATCCGTTGTTGATAAGCTTGACGTTGGGCTATGTTCTTGTCGTAAGTATTCGCCCATGATTGAGAATTGACATTATCAGCCCAAGTTCTTTGAGCCACGTTACCTTGCTCTACCTCATTAATGTACTTACCTATATTGGAGCTCATGATAGCCTGTAAATTGGAAGATAAAGCCCCTCTCTGGGAATCCGGGACATTACCCATCTGATTCAATTGTGATTGGAAAGCACGATTAGCCTCAACCATATACTGATCAGCCGATCTCAACACCGGGTCCACGGTAGGAGCGTAATGTCTTTCCAGACCTTCCGTTGTCACGGCTCCCGGAGTCATCCTGAACACCTCAGGAAAGTCAAGACCACCACCTACTATATTCCTGCCTCCATTGCCGCCGTTCGACTTACCGACATTTGTGTTGGTTTTAGGAAGTGTATTAGGATCAATCAGCTCAGGCATATCCAGCTTAACATCAGGATCCTCCACATCACCTATATCCATAGGACCGGGAACCACCTTGTGGGGATCGAGTATGAAGTCAAGACCTTCCATGCCTTTCATGGATCTTAACGCCTGCATCTTAAGCATATCCTCCCCAAGGATCTTATTAACAATATCTTTATTCTTGTCAGAAAACAGTTGACTGAAATGAGTGATACCAGCGTCATTAAGAGCTTTATGTTGATCCTCTGTAACTACATCCAAACCAATCATAGGACGAGATGACGAATATTGACCAAACTTATTATCTCTCATTCTATCATGATATGCGGCCTTCTTGTCTTCCGGGTAATTACCTTGGCTATCCTCACCGCCAAAAGAAACGAGCGTCGTGTAATCCCTAAGTGCCTCCGCGTTGGCGATGATCGGGTTTTCCGCCGTAGCCAAGCCCATCCAGCCACCAGTGGTGTTATATATAGCATCCTGAAGAGCTTTGGCGGCAGTAGCCTTAGGCGCACTCATATAAGCATCATAAGCCAAAGGCATGAATGTCTTATAATATTCCAGTCTCTCATCAGCATTAATGCCGCCATAAGAACCGTCCTGACCTTGACGTTGATACCCAAACGTATTATCCTTATTATTATACTTGTTCTCAACAGGACGGAAAGTAAGGAGATAATCGAATAAAGAGCTACCACCTTTCTCCATCTTCTGACGAATACCAGCTACTTTCTTAAGCAGCTCTTTCTTAGCCTCAGCTACATCATCTTCTGTAAGGCCATATTCTTTCATGGATCTGGATATGATATTATCTATCTCGCCTCCCTTGGCAAAATAAGTATCCTCATCCTTCTTCATCTTCCGGTCTTCCTGCTCCTTGTATATGACGTTAGCGAAGTCCGTAAATCTTCCTTCTAAGCCATTAACCGTCTCGTTACTGTCATTTATAGCCTTGGATAATACGGAAGCGTTTAAGCGCCTCGTATTCTCGTCATCTATCTTATCGTTCTTCTTCAACTTATCCAAAGCCTTCTTCTGATCATCATAAGCTGATTTAAGACCTATCTTAGCCTTATACCTATCCATTAATGTGGCATACGTATCCTTCGGCGTAGCCTTAATACCATACGTATCTCTAATGTATTTAGCGAAATCCGACTCTATGGTGGTATCATCGGTAATAACCTTCGTACCTTCCTCCAAGGAAACGGGGGTTCCCCCATCGGCGTGCTTCTGCCCCATAGCCTCCATTGGCGCCTCTCCGGGCTGCTCCACGTACTCGCCCTTCTCGACCTCTACGTTGGCTTGATCTTCCATCGACTTAGGTAACGGATATAGATACTCACCGGTAAGACTACCGCTATCGAATCTATTATTAGACCCTAGATAAACACCACCTCCATCCTTATACCGCATCTGAGATTGCCTTCTTTGTCTGGCCTCACGCTCCTGAGCCAACCTGATATTGGTACGAGTACCTTTCTCAGACGCTATCCCAGAAACCACGTTACGAGCCAATCCCATGATACCACTAATTCCTGAGGCTATGGTGGTTATCGTATTAGCTGTTTTAGCCCCAGTGGATAAATCTCCATATCCCTCGCTTCTCATACGCCCTATACCACGACCCATCTGGGTAAACCTAGATCCTATATCATCAGCGCCATAATAAGGTATGGTGGTAAAATCAAAAACATCCGTACTGCCAGACTCGTCAACCTTCTTATTGCTGTCAACGATAGCGTTCAAATCACTTGTATCAATGGTATTAATATCAGGCTGCTGAATATCAAGTCCTATCCGGGTAGACGAAACCAGAGGTTCCACTCCAAGACCCTGAAGACCAACAACATTACCGGGCATGACAGGATCAACTTCCCCAGCCTTTTGATATTTAGGTATCTTCCTCTTGATTACATACTTGCTCATATCAAATTAATTTCGTTCTGACACAAAGATAGTTTAAAAAATATAGACCCACCATTTCACAACGATGAGTCTATCAGCAAATGTATTATTATGGATAAAAATTAAATCCTTTTTATGAATAATGATCCTATGGCCTTAACCAAATCATAGAAACCAGCAGAGCTGAACCCGACTGCCACTCCATATAATAGAGCTTCCCACCATTCACTACCTACCAACAACGGGGATACCTGAAGAAACCAAGCCAAGATACATGTCAACATCCCAATAGCCACAGCCGATAAAATCTTAGCCCACTTATGGGTGTCAATATACGGCACTACCTTAGCTAGCTGGGTAGCTGACATCGTGACGAAAGCCATGATGCCTGTAAAGGTAGTCAGATCAATAGTAATAGGCCCTTCTGATGGGATTACCTCTTGTGCCATCAAAGCGAATGGCGTCAATAACATAGCAAATAAAAACAACAATCTTTTCATATCTAAAACGTTTAATTACTTCACAAATATAGCATTAATTCTGGGTTCTGCTCATACCCTTTATATTCAGCATCAACCCCGGTATCATGTTAAGCACCAACTGCCTTTTCGCCTGTTCCTTACGCATACGCTCGGCCTCCGCTATCTGCGCCTCTGACTGAGGATCATTCTTGATATTATTAGCGATGTCCTCTATAGCTTTCTTGTTAGCGCCGGATTGAGCTAGCATCTTATATAACAGGTCTTGACCTTCCTTCTCCCACCAGCTATCCATGGCAGGATGGGAAGCCAAAGAAGGAGCGGCGGGGGCTACCGTCTCAGGCACGGGCTGCTGGCCTCCGTCTCCCGTACCAGAATCCCGCTGCCCGAACTCGTATCTCATTGGCTCGTTCTCCGGGACACCGTATCTGTTGGAGAACATATCGGCGAACTCAAACCGCTTCTCGTTTCTTAATGTCGATCCAAGGGGTCTCCCGTATCCTTGATTCCATGCCACGGTAGCGTCCTTATAATTCGTGGCGTTATCAAAATCAGCCTTCGAATACATATAGTAATTATAAACATTGCCTTGAGCGTCCTTATCAAAGAACTTGCCTTGGTTCATGTAGTTCCAGCCTAGCCCCGGTACACGACCTTGATACTCATCCACAAGATAATCCAGTTGTTGAGTCAATGTCGGTTTCTTACCATACCTACGCTGTAGCTCCTTCTTCCTCGGCCCAAGCCATTGCTGGATACCAAAGTCACCGGCAGCTCCCAGGGCCTCGGTGTCCCCTCCGGACTCGGCGGCGATGTTCGACAGGATGCCGATAGCTTGCGTTTGTGGTATCCCCTTCTTATCGGTCAGATAATCCCATATCTCATCATACACAGCCATCTTACTATCCTCTGATCTACGAGGATCAACAACATATTTCCCATCCCCATAAGCTCTACCTGTGTTTACTGAACCTCCCTTATTCATTTTATTCTTATCCTCATCACCAGATGATATCGCATCATAACTTTTATACATAAGACCTGATATGATAGGGTACATCAAAGCTTTTCTTACATCATCATAGTTCATCTCACCCTTGTTTAAGGCCTTTATATACTTACCAGAATAATCACTATTTATCTCCCCTAAAAGACTCTTTATGTCATCATCAGAAATATTCTTGATTATATCTCTCATTTTATCATCTCCATAGACTTTCCCTATGTCATCCATTGTAGATTCATAACCTCTAAGTTTCTCCATCAAGAATTGCAACTCCGTATTAGTGGCCGACTTTTCCCATATATGATTAGCATTATCCAGAAAATCATCATAATTCAATGTCTTATAGATCAAATCTACAGTCTTGTCAGCAGGTTTTGTCAATCCATGTCTAAATGTCTTTCCAAAAGTATTATCTATATACTGTCCTATCCTATGCCTAGTCTCATGAATCATAGTAGTTAATTTCTGGTTGTAAGGAAGATTGGCATCTATCAACATCTTGTCGCCATCTTTCATGTGAACACCACTAATAACATGGCCGTTCATGCTTAAACCATCAACAAAATCAAAATCATATGTATCAGGTTTCTTTATCATATTCTTAACCCCATCAAGTATAGATTCCCTATTATCATAAGATTTCTTTGAATTAGCATAATTTATCCACCTATTCCACGCCGCTTCCTGATCCTCTATACCATAATCAGATAACATTCTATCCAACTCGAACCTTAAAGGGGTATTCTTTTCAGGAATAACTACACTCCCGTCCTTCCCCTTCATTTTTTTGATAAAATCTTTATCCTCTTCAAGCAACATCCCGCTTTTATAAGGACGCCTAACATTTTTACCCAACTCATCCATCATCCTCTCAAACCTAGGATAAAAGCCTCTTTCGAAAAATAAGTTAGATGTCAATTTAAAGTCATTTTTATCCGCATCAACCACATCACCATGCGTAACACCATCAGATAATTTGTTATGATAATATACAGGTTTTTCGGGAGGCTCCGATATACGTATAGCCTTTACCCTCCCATCAAGCTTCCTTGCCTTGCTTGCATACGAGGCCGCCCCTCCAACAACAGGAAGAAAACCCAAAGAAGCCAATATCATCCCTATCTTATCCTTATCCTCTATAGCGGTAGCCATGTCTGATACATCGGAAGCTACATCCAGTCCTGGGACAAATCCACTTATAACAGGCGTTAAAGGATCTTGATAAGGCTTTGTGTCATACCTCGTATTCATATTTATTCCGGGGCCTCCTACACTCGTATTATCCTTTGAAGCTATATACCCACCATCATATTTCTTCTCTAACTTATTCTTGGACATGATAGCATTACGGATAAGAGCATCCCTTCCACTCTCTTGGATAGGGCTATAGTCCTTAAACGATCCTCTCTCCTCAAACTTATCACCTATAGCGTCTAATGTCTTAGTGACTATATTGACCGGGAACTCTTGATCATTACTATAAAAATCATATACATCGTAAACACCTAACCTCCCATCCGGACGTCTATAAATAGTAAAATTACCAAACCCTGATAACGGGGTAAGATCACCAGCAGCTTCGGGGTAAAAATCATACTCAGAAAAAACCGTAGGCTTTCCGGATCTTACCGAATTACGATTCTTCTCAAATATATCTACCCATTCTCTAGACTTTTTCAAAAGCTTCAGCCTACCATAAGCATCATCTGTAGCCGGCTTATCAGAGCCATATATTTCTTGCTCCGTATCACGAATCTTTTTATCTAGCCTCTTTATCTCATCCTTAGTGTCACGATTGAACATCTTCTCAATATCAGTAATGACATTATCAGGAATCCTTATCTCCTTGCTATTTCCATCAAGACTATTAGGCTGGGATAAGAATCTACCCCATAGCTGTTCGCTATATTCATCAACATTAGCTTTGCCATTTCTTCCGTATATAAATTCCTTAACCTTATCGGGAAGACTGGCATTTGAGGCTACCACATCAGGTGTTACATTCTCATACAACCTCCTTCTTATGGCGTTACCTATGATGTCTTTTAAATACGAAGCTCTATCAGATACATCTTGTCTTACATACATAGGATCATTACCAGTAGGACCTCCTTCGGCTTTCCGCTCAATTTTCTCTCCCCATAGCCCATATTTCTCCCTAGGCCATATGCCGTCTATGGCATCCACATAACCAACGGGATGCTCCCCGTCCAGACGCCGGTTCCGCCGCTCGTCCGCAGGGTACAGAGCGTTGGCCAACGGCTGCGTGATATGACCCAACCCCTTATCTTTGGATCTCGACATAGCGTCCACCACAGTCTGATATATAGGTCTTAATTTCTCAGGCAAATACAATCCCGCCTCATCAACCAGCTCGCCTATCTTCTTATTTATACCCCTAATGCTGAAATTATAATTACCCATGCCATTATTCAACGGAGACAACGCACCTCTTATCCCATTCATACCCTTAACAGCAGCTCCTCCACTAAGGATATCAAACTCCGGGGATACGTTCTTTAAAGGATCATCATTCATACCCCTAAAATACATGGGACGCTCACCTCTTACAACACGATCAAGATCTTCCTTATACAAATCCTTTATCCATGAAGGGATTTCCTCTTTCTTATCTTTCTTAGCCATAAATCACGTTTTCTACAAAGATATACATAATCGGATGCAGGATAAAACAATAGGCGGGTACATGATTCATATCACCTACCCTCCTACACCCTCAATGCATATGATAAGCCGCCAGAGCTTTCTTGGCCAAATCCCTCGACTTATACTTCGCCGGCCATAACTTTCCAGTTTTGTTACTAACCACCCTCCAATCACTTCCTACTTTCTTGATGCACCCCGATTTAGGGCACTTGCCTGATTTACTAACAGCAGATCTATTTTTCACCATATCATTGCGTATTAACAGTTATGCTATAATCTTGTAAGTTTATATCAATATTGACAATCTTCGAACCACCAAAATCATATACACACAAATTTAAATTTCCATATAAAGCACCAGCGATAACATCGGCATAGAAAGAAGCCTCATCACCACCCACAGCATTATAAAAATACAGATACATATGCTGTTTATTAATAACACAGCTTTTTATCTTGTCAAAACCTTCCTTGGTAGTATTTTTCTTAAAATCAATTCCTTCTAAAATATAACTTGATATATCCACTCCAGAAGAACCTATCTCCTTATAAGTCCCATCATCCATCAAGGCCTTGGTCCCTGTACCGGCCGTAGAGAAGTTGATACCCCTGTTATCTCCGACTGGGTCACCACCAATCGTTAAGGATATGTCCTTAGTTTGGTTAGATACCGATTGTACGGTATGACTGGTGACAATGGACGTATGGGTAAGGTCGCTGGATATATTGATCATTACATGATAAGATACAATGACCCCAGCTCCCGTATTGCATCCAGAGCGCAACATGGCTTGAATATTCCCGGATGAATCCTTAATTAATATCAAGTCCCCAACCCCATACGTCGATGATGCTCCGGATAAAAGATATTGAATTGGTATATCAACCTCACATTTAGAAGCTATTATATCATATTTCGCTTTGGTAAGGGTAAATTCCTTATCAAAGCCCAAATTAAATAATATAGTTCTAAAATCATCCTCGCTATCGAGATTATCGCCCAAGAAGCCCGGCTCATGAACATCTATATCCTGCCATGTGCCGTCACCACGAAGAAAGGCTGTACGCTTCTCCGCAGCGGGAGCCGGCACCAATCCCGCAGCGCCAGCCCCGGACGCCGTGGCACCAACCATATCCTTGACCTTATCAAGCCTGATGTCTATTTGATTACCATCATACTTACCTTGAAAATCTTCCATATAAACAAATTATTAAAATTTATTGTATTTCAATATTAAGGTGAGTTCTATCAATTCAATTTATCCTCTTGTATCAGACAGCAGAACTCTTTAACTGCCCAATTTGTGAGCTTTAATCTTTCAAATTTAGCGAATATTTTCTACCCCCCCCAATTTTTACAATAATTAACTTGTGTTTGTTGTAAAAATTGGATGTGCAGGCATAATTCACCCCAACAACTCAGGTTTCAGCCTGATTATTTGCGTGTAACGACTGATGTTATACACAAGACTGGTGAGTGCTACATTGGCTTTAGCACGAATAAGCCCTACTGTACGCACCACAAGTCCACGCATGGTTTGTTCCTCAAACCCGAATACATGCTCGACAAGGCAACGTGTCTTGGATTTTTTCCTATTGTCTGATTTCTGCTCCTTGGTAAGCGGACGGTTACGGTAGCCCTTTTCGCAAATTATCGGATTCATCTTATGCTGTTTTACAATCTCCTCTTGTCCGACATAACCGGCGTCCAAATACAAGTCCTTGCCTTCGTCTTTTTCATCCAGCAGTCCTTCAAAGCCTTTGGAATCATGCACTTCTGCCGACGTGGTATCATAAGAAAGTATGATCTTATTGCGTTTCTCAACTTTAGTATGCTGCTTGTAGCCGTAAAAAGTCTCATCACGCTTCTTTGTCCAGCGGGCATCTACATCCTTGTGGCACTTCTTGTGGGGATTGTCATTCCACAACTTATCACCCGCTCCCTGTTTTATCTGCTCATTTTCATCACGGGTGTTACGTTGGCGAGGGGCAATAACAAAACTGGCATCAATGATGCGACCCTCATTGAATTGCAGACCCTTACTTTCCATGAAACTATGAAATTCCGAAAAAAGCTTGTCATAAACGCCTGTATTTGTCAGGAGTTCGCGATACTTCCACACCGTCTTCTCGTCAGGAACATCGTCAACACATTCAATACCAAGAAACTTGCGGAAACTCGTACGGTCAACTATCTGATACTCTATCTGATGGTCACTCAAACCATAATAACGCTGAAGAAACAAGACCTTGAACATCAGCATACAGTCTATCGGCGGACGACCGGCATTACTTTTGCGCTCTCCGGTAAAAAGGGCTGATTCAAGAGTAGGACGAAAGATCTCAAAATCAACATACTGAGACAACACTTCAAGAGGATTGCCCATTTCATTCAAACGCAATTCACGATTCTCTGACTCAAATAGTTGATTATAACGAAGCTTACGGTATCGGGATAACTTGTTCATTATAAAATTCTTATTTTCTGCAAATTTACGCTCTTGGAACCATATAAACAACTGTACTACAATATTTTAATTTATAGAACTCCTCTTAAATAAAACAAATTGTCAATCACAATATTCATTGTGATAAAAATCAACCAGTTTCAACGGAAATCAAACCATAACTGATATCATTTGAAAGTATAAAAGGGGAATGATAAACACCCTCCCCTATATGTTAATAAATCAAGGTGATTATATGCCTTTTTACACTAAAATCGTAAAATGGTATATATCTATACAGAAATCCGTACCGGGTTCCACCAAAACCCTCTACCTTCTGGTAAGGTACTTACATCGAAGGCTTCTTTTGCCGATTTTCTGATGATGTTAAAAGCACCATTGATATCGGCGTTAATAATACTACCGGAAGATGTTTTGAACAATCCTCGTTTGACACGTCTTCCGGCATATTTATCATGCTTACAAATCTGCTCGTTATCCAAGAAACTACATTTTGAGGTATAGGATTCCTCAACGATCTTAACATTAATACCCTCAAGTGTAGCTTTATATGATATCATTGAGATAAACATATTAAAAGGGATAGATACAAAGTTCTGGTTGTTTCGCTTTCCGATATTGATCTCTTGTTTCCAGCATTTGTTGTGACCGATTACGATCGTATTAATGCCATTGGAGACTACATGATTAATCAATACCCTACTAGCTTTATGCAGATAATCCTTGATCTTGTTATTCCTTTTGTTGGTTAACGATCTTATTTGTCTTGATACTTGTTTATTACCTTTTAATTTAGATTTTAAATATGCTAATCTTTTATTATAATACTGGTTGATAGATTTTAGAGGCTTACCGTTGATGATAAAGCAAGAACCGGTATTTGATACACAAGACGCTAAATTGTTAAGTCCAAGATCAATACCAAGATAATTTCCGTTATCATACATAAGACCTTTCTCTTTCTTATTATACACAATCTCAAACATAATATATCCATTCTTAGGGATAAACCTAAGTTGTTGGACATTTTGTTTATTAGTCCTTATGGTAAAAGAGAATTGTTTTGGTAACTTAATAATACCTTGTTTTATCCATTTCTGAGAAAAGGCTGTTGTCGGGAAAACAGCCATAAACATCCCATCTTTATCAAGATACTTAGGTATTCTTACTTTCTCAGAATACTCACCTCTACCCTTCTTGTTAAGAAGATTGAAGAAGGATTTGAAATTCTGGTCGACCATCATCAATACCTGTTGGGCTACAGATGATGGTAAAGCACGATAGTCTACATCGTTTTCTGTTCTTAGCTTCTTTTCAAGAGAATAGTAGTTGAGGTATTTATATTTAACGGTATTATCATCATTATACTGGAAATAATATTGACGAACGACATATAACCCTTTGTTGTATAAGTTTTTACACTTATGCAACAGGTCTTGAAGCTCATTGTAATATACCGAGCTTCGCTTGATTATATGTTGTTCGACTAATCTCATGACATATATACTGTCTCTTATACACATCTCCGAGCCCACGAGACTACGCTGCATCTCGT
>ENA-OYDY01000241-OYDY01000241.1-human-gut-metagenome-genome-assembly--contig:-NODE-241-length-19117-cov-7.246302_pt1 | contig 19117 bp, 22 predicted proteins | sample MGYA00243550_ERZ652905 | MGnify/ENA primary metagenome ERZ652905 (study PRJEB26926, sample SAMN06164730) | human gut metagenome | biome: ENVO:00009003; feature: ENVO:2100002; material: ENVO:00002003...
GCATAATTGACGGGCACAGACGTAACGAAGCAAACAAGCTGAATTTGGAGCGAGGGCACAAAGAGTATGAAAAAGTGCTTTTCCGTTCAAAGGATATGAGCGAGGCTATGTATGAGTTATCGTTGCTGGCTGGCAATGGATACACGCAGGAGCTGACGGCATACGAAAAAACGAGATTGGTAGAGAGAACCAAGGTGGCACTTATCCGGGCAAAGAAAGAGGACGGATTGGAGATTAAAGGAAAAATGCGTGATCTGATAGCCTCAATGCTGAACGAAAGCAGCACAAACGTAGCACGTATGGAAAGTATCAACAACAATGCAACGCCGGAAATCAAAGAGCAGTTAAAAAGTGGCAGTATTGGAGTAACGGCAGCGTATGAGGCTGCGAAGCTGCCAGAGGCAGAGCAAAAGGAAATTGCGGAGCAGGCAGCAGCCGGGAAAGAGATACGGGCAAATGAGATTGCACAGAAAGTTGCGGAGAAGAAAGCAGCAGAAAAAGCAGATAAGCTGGAAGAACCAAGACCGGGGGACGATTACGAAATAGCGCACCCGGAAAGTATTACATCATTGTGCTACTCATGCCTGTATTATTCAGAGTGCAACGTAAAAACGGGAACATGCCAGAAGTGCGATAAATACCAGAATAAGGCAGAGGTAGAAAAAACGGACGAACAGCGGTACAGTGAAGAACAGGACAGAATAGACCGGGAAACAAAAGCGAAGCTGCGGCAGCAGGCAGACAATGAAAAAATGGAGCATCTGCCAAGTGATGCAGCAAAGCAGCCAAAGGTACACAGAATAAGATTAGCAAAAATGTTTTTTGAAGATGTGGCAAGCGGCAAAAAGCCGTTTGAACTGCGGAAGAATGACAGAGGCTATAAACAGGGCGATATTTTAGAGCTGGCAGAGTACACGAACGGAGAGGTAACAGGAAGAATCATAAAGGCAGAGGTAACGTATATGTTACAGGAATATGCAGGACTTGCAGAGGAGTACTGCATCATGGCAATTAAGGTAATGGGCATTGTGTCCGAAACGGACACCAAAGGAGCAGAGGCGTGATAGAGGATAAAATAAAACAAGAATACGAATGGCAGCATAGAGAAATAGGGCAACCGACACTTGATGAATTATTTAGCAAAATCAATGAGGCATTGGGGATAGAGCTGTGGATATGGCAAAAAACATACATGACAATGGGAACATACAGACAAATGGGAGCAACCACAGCTCAATGTTTACGGGTGTTGCTTTTTAGCGAAACGACACCGTTAGACTATTCAAGTCCACCAAGAACTGCAAGGGAAGATTGCGAAAGACAACAGTTAAGAGAAATATATCAAAAATTGAATGAGGCAGGAATACAGACAAGAAAGGTATTTTGGAGCAGGGAAGAAAAGAGGCGATGGTATGAATCACAGACAGTGGAAAAAGAATTATAAAAAGCGATACGGATATAATCCACCTGCATACATGGATAAGCGAAAGAGAAGAAAGGCAAGGGCGCAACAGTCCTTGCCTTGCGCTGGTATATCGGTGGAGCAGATAACGCAGGCAATGGAAACATTTACAGAGGCAGTATTTACCGCAGCAGGGAACATATGCGATGCACTGGCGCAGATGTTTGGCAGACAGGCGCAGGCATTTAATGCTGTGGCAGAGCAGTACAAAGACGATAAGGCAGGAGCGGTACATGGGAAATAACAAAGAGATACAGAGGCAGCAGTATAACAGAACGGTGGCGATGTTAAAGCAGTACAGAGATGCACAATTTTTTTTGCAGCACACAACAGACGAAGAGAGCAAACAGAGGACAGAGGCAGCAGTACAGCATATTACGGCGGCACTGGAAGAGATACAGCGGCGCAGGCAGCAGGCGGAAAGAGAGGAAGAGTATACAGCGTTGCGTATGTATTACATGCAGGGCTATACATACGAGCAGATTGAGAAAGAATTGAATACCGGGAAAGATACACCAAGACGCTGGATTACGGCAGCAGTAAAGGAGCTGGCAGTTATGATTTATGGGATTGAGTAAAGCTATGCGGAATAGCTGCACAAATTTTGCGGTATATTTGCACAAATCCTGCGGTGGACAGGGAAACGGTGCGGGCGGTATAATACAACTGTTAAGGACGCACGAAAGAACTTAAATGTTTTTTCGTTGCGCCCTTTTTGTTTTTCATCATACTTTTACCTCCTGCCCAACGCATGAAACCTAGGGCGTTGGGTAAAGAAAGAGGCAACATGAAAGAGTGGGCAGAATGGTTTTATAAATCTAAAGAGTGGGCGCAGACGAGGGACGCATACATGACAGCACAGCATTACTTGTGTGAACGCTGCGGAGAGCCAGCAAAGATTGTACACCACAAGATTTGGCTGACACCAAAGAACATACACGAGCAGAGTATTACGTTATGCTGGGACAACTTAGAGGCATTGTGTCAGGACTGTCACAACAAAGAGCATCATGCAAAGAACGTGCGTGCAAAACGATATGCGTTTACGGCTGACGGCGAACTGATCCCCCCCATTCAAAAAAATATTTTTCACTCACGATAGACCGAGGGGTAACCCTAATTTTACTCTGCAAGGTCGCACATGCGTGGTGTAGAGGGGGTGGGGTGTATCGAAAGGGGTAAAAGAAATGGCAGCACGAAAGGAAAAGAGTAAAGAAGCCAAGATAAAGAGTGAAAAGACAAGATTAAAAGGGATTTTCAAGGACTTAGACGAAAATAAAAAGAAGTTGGTAACGCCGCTGATAGAAAAGGCTGCTTTTATGTCGATAGAACTTGATGAATTGCAGAACGTGATAGAGGAAACGGGCTGGACAAGTGAGTACAAAAACGGAGAGAACCAGTACGGGACGAAGAAAAGCCCGGAAGCAGAAACATACATAGCATTATCAAAGAATTATGCGGCTATCATCAAGCAATTAACAGAGCTTGTGCCTGCGGCAAAACGCAAGCAAAGCAAGCTGGCAGCCCTTAGAGAAGAATAGGGCAAATGCCATATAAAAATTATATCTATGAGTACTACGCAAAGATAAGCAGCGGCGAGATCATCGTAGGAAAATGGATTAAAAAAATATTTGAAATCATCATAAACGGGCTGCAAACGCAGGAGTATTTTTTTAATGCCAAGGCAGCCAATAAAGCTATAAAATTCATAGAAACATTTTGCCACCATAGCAAGGGGCGTAATGATTTAATCACGTTGGAATTATGGCAAAAAGCTATAGTTTCCACCATTTTTGGCATACAAGATGCAGAAAAAATACGTGTTTTTCGTGAAATTTTTATTGTTATCGGACGAAAAAACGGCAAAAGTTTGTTTGCATCTGCGCTAATTGCATACATGGCTTATTTAGAGCCGGAGTATGGACAGGAAATATACTGTTTAGCACCAAAATTAGACCAAGCAGCCCTTGTATATGACGGATTCTATCAAATGGTACAGGCAGAGGAAGAGTTGGAAGAACTGGCGAAAAAACGGCGTAGCGATATCTATATTGCAGAGAGCAATACCGTTATCAAGCCGATTGCATTTAATGCTAAAAAGTCAGACGGATTTAACCCGCAGCTTGTAGTATGTGATGAAATGGCGGCATGGAGCGGGGACGCTGGATTAAAGCAGTATGAGGTTATGAAATCTGCTTTAGGCGCACGTAAACAACCGATGATTTTAAGCATAAGTACAGCCGGATATATCAACGATAGTATCTATGATGAGCTAATGAAGCGTAGCACAAGTTTCTTAAAGGGAAACAGCAAAGAGCGCAGGTTATTACCGTTTTTGTACATGATCGATGATGTGGAAAAATGGAACGACATAGACGAACTGAAAAAAGCAAACCCTAATATGGGTGTATCAGTAAAAGAGAGTTTCTTTATTGATGAAATTGCAGTAGCAGAGGGGAGTTTAAGTAAAAAAGCAGAGTTCCTTACCAAGTACTGTAATATCAAACAGAACAGCTCTATTGCATGGCTGGAATATCAGACAGTGGAAAAAGCAGAAATATTAAAAACGCTGGAAGATTTTAGAGAGTGCTATGCAGTGGGCGGCATAGATTTGAGCCAAACAACAGACTTGACAGCCGCAAGCGTGGTTATAGAGAAAGAGGGCGTATTATACGCATTTACGCAATTCTTTATGCCGAAAAACAGGCTGGAAACCTTGCAGGCTACAGACGGCGTACCATATGACATTTTCGTAAAGAAAGGCATTATTACGTTATCTGGGGACAATTATGTTAATTACAAAGACGTATTTAACTGGTATGTATGGTTGCTGGAAACATACGGCATAAGGGTTTTGAAAATCGGATACGACAGGTACAGCGCACAGTACCTTGTGGACGATCTGAAAAATTACGGATTCCATACAGACGATGTTTACCAAGGCGAAAACCTCACGCCTGTAATACGGGAGTTTGAGGGAGTTCTTAAAGACGGCGATTTTAAAATTGCAAATAATAAATTATTGCAGTCGCACTTTTTGAATGTGGCATTAAAGCACAACATGGAAACAAGAAAATTTAGACCGATAAAGATAGAGCAACGGGCACATATAGACGGTTTTGTGTCTGTCATAGATGCAATGACAGTAAGACAGAAATATCACGAAGAGGTAGGCGAATTGCTGAAAAACGCCGCTTAGAAAGGAGAGTGAACGGTATGAAATTTATAGATTATCTATTTCATGGCAGACAGTTAAGGGTAATAGATAATTATTTTAAAATGCTGAACGGTTACAGCCCAACGTTCACAAGCTATAGCGGCGGTGTGTACGAAATGGATTTGACACGAACAGCAGTAAATAGTTTTGCCACACATTGCAGCAAATTAAAGCCGGAGATTACGGGCACTGCACATAAGAATCTGGAAAGGGTGCTACAGCATAAACCAAATTATTTTATGGATACGGCAAAATTTATAAAAAGGCTGGCTACATATGTAGCAGTGGAACATACCGCCTTTATCATTCCGATAGAGGACGAATACGGGGCATTGTGTGGGTGGTATCCATTGAGGGCACAGCGTTGTGAGGTTGTCGAAGTATCCGGGCAGATTTATTTACGTTATTTGTTTGCGAATGGAGAACATGGAGCGATAGAGTTTGAAAAAGTCGGAATAATGACAGATTACGAGTATGCAGATGATTTATTCGGAGAGGACAACCGTACATTACAGCCAACAATGCAACTGATTCATACGCAAAATGAGGGAATTATAAACGCAGTAAAAAACTCTGCAAATATCCGTTTTCTGGCAAAGGTTGCAAACATGTTGAAACCAGAGGACATAAAGAAAGAGCGTGAGCGATTTACCGAGGATAATTTAAGTGCAGATAACAAATCTGGAATGATTATTTATGATAACAAGTTTAGTGATTTGAAGCAGGTAGAGAGCAAGCCATACGTGCCAAATGCATTGCAAACACAACAAATAAATGACAACGTGTGTACGCATTTCAATACTAACATGGAAATTTTGCAGAATAAATTTGACGAAAATATCTGGAATGCATATTACGAGGGAAAAATAGAACCGTTTGCAATTCAGCTATCACTTGTTATGACAAATATGACTTTTACCCAAAGAGAAATAACGTGCGGTAATTCTATTGTATTCAGTGCGAACAGATTACAGTATGCATCAAATACAACAAAATTGCAGGTAAGCACGCAATTATTTGACAGGGCACTACTGAACAGAAACGGTGTTATGGATATCTGGAATATGCCGCATGTTGAAAATGGAGATAAGTATTACATCAGAAAAGAATACACAGAAGTAAGTGAGCTGGGGAAAGACGGCACGCCACAACTGGAACAGATAGACGGAGCAATAGAGCCGGGAACAGGAGAGGTTACATAATGCCAGTAAAAAAAGAAAGAGAATACAGAACAGTTGCCGCCCCGTTATCTGTGGCGGCAGCAGCTAAACGGATAGACACAGAATATTATGTTGAGGGGTACGCAACGACATTTGATAAGCCGTACCTGCTATATGAATTTGAGGACGGTACAAAATTTTATGAGCGCATAGATGCACACGCATTAGACGGTGCGGATATGTCAGATGTAATTATGCAATACGACCATGAGGGGCGTGTATTTGCAAGAGAATCAAATAACACATTGATTCTGATACCAGATCATAAAGGGCTTTTAATAGCTGCGGATTTGAGTAAAACAGATTTAGCCAGAGGGTTGTACCAAGATATAGAGGCTGGAATGATTACGAAAATGTCATGGGCATTTACAGTATCAGAAGAAAGTTACGACAGAGCTACACGCACAAGAACAATTTTAAAAATTAAAAAAGTATATGATGTATCAGCCGTAAGCATACCTGCCAATGGCGATACTGAAATAGCAGCCCGTAATTTTGCGAGTAGGAGTTACGAAGCAGAAAAGCAGGAGAGGCTTAAAAGACGGATTGCAATACTAAAGATGCAGGCAAGCATATAAAACCCAAAAAAGAGGAGATTAAAAACATGAGATTAAAAGAAATTGAGCAGAGATTAGCTGCAATCAGAACAGAATTAACAACCAGAGGCGCAGACATGACAGACGAAGAGGTAGCAACTCTGGAACAGGAAGTAACAGACTTACAGGAAGAAAGAAAAGGATTGCTGGCGGCGCAGGAGCGCAGAAAAAAACTGTTAGAGAATATTGCAGCAGGCAACCCGGTAGACGATAACGGAAACGGCGCAGAACCAACTTTACTGCGTAATTTCAATGGAGCAAATGGCGCAGGAGAGCCGGGAAACGGAGAAAATCAGAACGGGGACAAATACGGTAGCATGGCATACAGAAAAGCATTTATGCAGTATGTATGCAGAGGTACAGCAATCCCGGCAGAGTACAGAAGCGATGCAATCAGTACTACAACAGACGTAGGCGCAACAATTCCGACAACTGTATTAAATCAGATTGTAGAAAAACTGGAAAATACGGGTATGATTCTTGCGCTGGTTACAAGAACAGCGTACAAGGGCGGTGTATCTATCCCGGTATCCACTGTTAAGCCAACAGCAACATGGGTAAATGAGGGAGCAGGCAGTGATAAGCAGAAAAAGGATATTACAAAGGGCGGCATGATTACTTTCGCATACCATAAACTGCGTTGCGCTGTAGCGGTATCCTTAGAGGTTGATACAATGGCAATCAGTGCATTTGAAACATTGCTGATTAACAATATTGTTGAGGCAATGACAAAAGCACTGGAACAGTCAATTATTGACGGAAACGGTACAGGAAAGCCAAAGGGAATTTTGGCAGAAACACCAGCCGAGGGGCAGACTGTAAAAAGCGCAGCACCTGCATACGCTGATTTAATTGCGGCAGAGGCAGCATTACCGCAGGCATACGAAAATGGTGCAGTGTGGTGTATGAGCAAAAAAACGTTTATGAGCTACTACGGGCTGACAGATACAAACGGGCAGCCGATTGGTAGAGTAAATTATGGAATTGCAGGAAAGCCGGAAAGAACGTTGCTGGGCAGAGCGGTAGTGTGCTGTGATTATGTCAAGAGCTATGATAAATCACTTGCAGCAGGAACTAAATTTGGTTTCCTGTTTAATTTCAAAGATTACGTGCTTAATACTAACTATGCAATGGGAGTAAAGAAGTACGAAGATAACGAAACAGACGATCAGGTAACAAAGGGCATTATGCTGGTAGACGGTAAAGTGGTCGATAAAAACAGTCTGGTTGTACTGGAAAAAATCCAGAGCGTGTAAATGAGAGCGGCGGGTTTACCGCCGCATAGAAAGGTGGACATATGCAAACGCATTTTGATGTAAAAGAGCTTGCAAAATGGAAAAAAGAAGATTTACAGAAACTTGCAAGTGAAATGGGATTAAGTGACGGCGGTACGAAAGAAGAGCTTGCAAAAAGGATTGCAGCAGAAGAGGTGGAAGTGCCGGAAGAGGAAGAACCACAGCAGCCAGAAACACCGGGAGAAACTGAACGGGAAACACCAACGCCGGAAGTGTCCGAAACGGACACCGAAAAAGACAGCGTGAGAGTAACGGTTATTGAAACATACAGAGATAAGCTGGCACAGCAGACGTTTGAGCCGGGCACAGAATTTGTTGTAACAGCAGAACGTGCAGAGGTTTTAGTGGCAGCAGGAGTGGCGAAAATCACAAAGTAGAGGCGGTTTTATGGAAACAATATTAACAGATACCATAAAAAGCAGCATGAGGATTTTAAGCAAATCCGCAGTGATTGAACAGGACATAAACAACAGCATTGCAGCCTGCAAGTTGGATTTACAGCTTGCGGGCGTGGTAAATATCAATGAAAATGATGCGCTTATTATCAGAGCCGTTACGTTGTTTGTGAAAGCAGAGTTTAATTACCAAAATGCAGCAGATAGATACAGGCAGAGTTACGAGGCGTTGAAAATGTCACTGTGTCTTGCCGGAGATTACAACACAAAAGAGGGATAAGATGCAGGAAGAAATTACGTTATGCGAGCAGATCAATGACAGCGAGGTGGAGAAAACTATTATTTTCTGTGACGTTGAGAGCATTACGCAAAGCGAGTTTGAGGCAGTGGGGCAAAAGGACATAAAGCCGCAATACAAGTTTGTGGTATGGAGTTTTGAGTACAGCAATCAAACAGAAATTGAGTACAACGGGCAGAGGCTGACGGTATACCGAACATACAAACGGAAGAACGAAGAAAAGACAGAATTGTATGCAGAAAAGCGGGTGGGCAGACGTTGAGTAAAGAAGTAGATATAAAAGACCTTGCAACAGAGATTGCAGCCGGGCTTACGGAATACGACCAGAACGTAGCGGACGAAATAAAAACGATAGTTGATGATGTGGCACAAGAGGGTGTGGACGAACTGAAACAGAGCAGCCCAAAGCTGACAGGCAGTTATAGAAGAGGTTGGAGAAAAAAACAGACCTATGCAGATACCCGCACCAAAAGAAATACAGTGTTTAATAAAACAGATTATCAACTTACGCACTTACTGGAATACGGACACGCAAGTAGAAACGGCGGGCGCGTAAATCCGAGGGTACATATTAAGCCTGTAGAGGAAAAAATGGTAACAGAATTGCAGGAGCGTATAGAAAAGGTGGTGCAGCAGTGAGGTTAGAAATAATAATTGACAGGGCAAAAGCAACGGGGCTGCCACTTGCAAAAGATGCGTTCCGGGAAACGAAAGAAAACCCGTTACCAGTGCCGCCATATCTTGTGTATATCGTACCACAGGTAGTTGGGCGTGGAAGTGATGAAAGAATTTTGTTACATGAGATACACGCAGCACTGGAACTGTACACAGACAAAGTGGCAGACGGCAGTTTAGAGAAAGAAATTGAAGAGAAAGTGTTATTTGATGTGGATTACACAAAGTACCAAGATACGATTGAAAGTGAGGATATGGTACAGACCGCATACGAATTTACAATTTACGAGAAAGTGAGAAAGAAAGGATAAGGATATGGATAGCGAAAGAATTATTTTGGGCAGTGGAAAGCTGTATTGTATGGTTTTTACTGGGGAAATCCCGGAAGATACAGCGATTGAAACAGATGCAAACCAGCTTGCACATATCAAGGGCGGCGCATCGTTGGAGTATACCGCAGAAACATATACGGCAAAGGACGATTTGGGCGTTGTACAGAAAACGGTTTTAACCAGTGAAGATGTGACATTAAAGGCAGGGTTGCTTACATGGTGCGCAAAGACACTTGAAAAATTGTGTGCAACAGCGAGAGTAACCGAAACAGCCAAAAAGAGAACTGTAAAAATCGGTGGAATCAAAAACCAGAACAATAAAAAATACCTCATTAGATTCTTACACGAAGATAGTGAGGACGGCAATATCAGAGTAACGATTGTGGGAAGAAATGAGGCAGGCTTTAGCTTTACATTTGCCAAAGATGCAGAAAGCACAATCGAGCCGCAGTTTAAGGCGCACCCGTTGGATAAAGACGGCACATTATTGATTTTTGACGAGGATATCGTTACAGAAGTGTAAAGAAAAAGCTGCGGGGCACTTCCCGCAGCTAAAAAAGGAGAGTAAAGCATGGCGAACAAAAGCTTTAATTTTGGAAAAATGAAACGAAGTTTTTATACAACGACACTGAAAGACGGCAAAGTAGTAATTGTAAACATGCCAAAGAAAAGCACATTTGAAAAGATGCAGGAAATCAGTGATCTGGACGAAGAGGAAGTGGACGGCAAAGAAGTATATAAAACAATGTTGTCACTTATGGCTGAAATCTTATCTAACAATAAAAATGGGGAGCGGATTACAGCAGAGTATTTGGAAAGCGAAGAGTACGACATTGAGGAAATCGTGGCATACATTAATGATTATGGCGATTTTGTCAATTCGATTAAGAATAACCCAAATTAAAAATGCCGTATTATCCGGGCGGCGGCAGCGGGGACGAGGTGCATTATAGATTAAATACAAAAGGGGAAAAGCTGGTAATTGACTATCTGAACATCACAATATTTGATGTGCAGGAAATGCCAATAGATTTGTATTTATATTTTATGCGAGAGGCAAATATACATAAGCTCATGCAGACGAAAGAGGGCAGAGAGTATTTAGATAATTGCTGGAGAATGGAACAGACAAAGCCGGATAGAAAGAAACTGCGGGAAAAGATGCGGAAAGGAGAGCGGTAGCATGGCAGCAGGAAACATTAAAGGTATTACCATAGAAATTGGCGGCGATACTACCAAATTATCAAAAGCACTTTCCGGGGTAAACAGCTCATGCAGTTCTTTACAGAAAGAATTGAGGGAAGTAGACAAGCTATTAAAACTAGATCCCTCAAATACAGAGCTTTTGGCGCAAAAACAAAAGATTCTGAAAGAAGCTATAGGAAGTACAAAAGAAAAGCTGGATACGCTGAAAGAAGCGGAAAAACAGGTACAGGAACAGTTTGAAAACGGAGAAGTGAGTGAGGAACAGTACCGGGCACTGCAAAGAGAAATTGCATCAACGGAAATCAAACTGGGAGATTTGGTGCAGCAGGTGCAGGAAAGCAACAAAGAACTTGAGGGCGTGGCAGATGCTGCGGACGATACAGCAGAAAAAGTAAGCAAGATTGATGCAGCAGCAAATGCACTGGATACTGTGAGCAATAAAGCAGGAGCAGCAGCAAAAGCATTAGCCCCAGTATCCGCAGGAGCGGCAGCAGTGGGGGCTGCATCGTATGCGGCAGCAATGGACATAGATAACAGCTATGACATTGTAATAACCAAAACAGGCGCAACAGGCGAAGCACTGGAAAACCTGCAAGGCAGCATGGAAAACATATTTACAAGTTTGCCGATTGATGCAGAAACAGCAGGTACGGCAATCGGAGAAGTAAATACACGTTTCCAGCTCACGGGGGAAGAACTTGAAAAACTGTCACAGCAGTTTATAGAGTTCTCTGAAATCAATGATACAGACCTCAATACGTCCATTGATAATGTGGACACGATTTTAAATAAATTCAATGTTGACGCATCGCAGGCGGGCAATGTGCTGGGACTTCTGACAAAGACAGGGCAGGATACCGGGTTATCAATGGATACGTTGGAAAATTCATTGATGCAGAACGGCAGCACATTAAAAGAAATGGGGCTGGGGATTACAGAAAGTGTAAATTTACTGGCTGCATTTGAGAACAACGGTGTTGATGCAACAACAGCAATGGCAGGACTGAAAAAGTCCGTTAAGAATTATACCGCAGAGGGATTAAGCACAAATGAAGCACTGCAAAAGACGATTGACAGAATCAAAAACGCCAGCACAGAAACAGAGGCGTTATCTATAGCGCAGGAAACGTTTGGCTCTAAAGGTTTTGCGGAAATGGCGCAGGCTATCCGAGAGGGTAAGTTGAGCTTAGACGATTTGGGTGCATCGTTGGACGATTACGGGAACGTAGTACAGGATACCTATGAGGCAACATTAGACCCATGGGACGAAGCGAAAACAACGCTGAATAATCTGAAACTTGCGGGCAGTGATTTGGCAGGCACAGCGTTATCAGCATTGAAGCCTGCCATTGAAAAAGTAACAAGTGCAGTAAAGAACTTTACGGACTGGTTTAGAAACTTGTCAGATGGGCAGAAAGAGACGATTGCTATTATTCTGGCAGTTGTGGCAGCTTTAGCCCCGGCACTATTGATTATAAGCAAGGTGGCGGGAGCGATATCGAGCATAATAAACGTATGCAAGATGTTAAAGCCTGCGATTGCAGCAGTAAATGCAGTAATGGCAGCGAATCCCGTAATGATAGTAGTGATAGCAATAGCCGCATTGGTGGCGGCGTTGGTTGTCTTATATAACAAGTGTGAATGGTTCAGAGAGATAGTTGACGGTATTTTTTCTGCAATCAAAGATTTTGTGGGAAATGCCATTGATGCAATCAAAGAATTTATAAGCGCAGTATGGGACAAAATACAGGAGATATGGGGATTTATACAGCCGTACATAGAAATGATATGGGGCGTAATTCAGCAGATCATGGCAGATATTGCACAGATTTTTAGCAACACATGGGAGATCATAAAAGCAGTGTGGGATTTGGTAGCACCGTATTTTATGATTTTGTGGGAAGCAATAAAAACTGTATTTTCTGTAGTTGGCGAAGTGCTAAGTGGCTTCTTTTCGGTTGCGTGGGAGCTGATTAAAACCGTTTGGGACGTTGCGGTAATGTACTTTACTACAATTTGGGAAAATATCAAAATTGTATTTTCTGTAGTAGCGGAAGTGCTAGGGGCGTTCTTTAGTACGGCGTGGGAAGTCATAAAGGCAGTATGGGACGTTGTAGTAGCGTATTTCCAAGCGGTATGGAACGGCATTAAAACAATCTTTTCAGTAGTAAAAGATGTATTAACGGGGAATTTCAGTGACGCATGGAACGGAATTAAAAGCATTTGGGCTGGTTTTGCTAATTTCTTCAGCACAGCATGGAACAGTGTAAAAACAATATTCAGTGCAGTAGGAAATTTCTTTAGGACAACATTTAGTGCAGCGTGGGAGGCTGTAAAACAGGTATTTGCAAACTGGGGCAGCTTTTTCAGCGGCTTATGGGACAGAATCAAAGGCACGTTTTCTAATTTGGGCACTGCAATATCAAATGCAATCAGCGGGGCAGTACGTGCCGGAATCAACGGAGTAATAAGCACGATTGAAAGAACTATTAACAGTGCAATAGGGCTGATTAACGGGGCAATCGGTTTAATCAATAAGATACCGGGCGTAAACATAGGCGGGCTGGGATATTTAAGCCTGCCAAGGCTGGCACATGGTGGTGTATTACAGAATGGTGCGGCAATGGTTGCAGAGGCGGGACCAGAGTTAATACAAATGGTAAACGGTCAGACGATTGTAACACCATTGACACCAACGGCGAGAAATACCGCAATGGATACCGTAAACGGTAAACAGGGCGGCAGTACAACAAATGAAATTCAATTGAAAATTGAGAATTTTTACAACAACAGGGAACAGGACATAAGAGAACTTACAGAGGAAATATTGGAAATTGCAGACCAAATAAAAGAAAGGGAAGAGGCGGCATATGCTTAGTGAATATTTTGAAAGTGCAAATAGCTTTACCTATAACGGCATAAATTCGTTGGATATGGGGTTATTTATTACAGGGCAGAGTGCCGCCGATTCAGCAGCAGAGCCGGAGATTGAAACCGTAGAAGTGCCAGCAAAGGGCATCTTGATACAGGACAATAGAATAGACACGCTGGACAATCAGAGATTTAAAGATTACGAGCAGAAATATACATGCTGTGTAGATGCGACACAGGGCAGGAGCTTAGAAGAACTGGCACACAGCATTTATATGTGGCTGTATGCGCCGGGAATAGAGTATAGCAGGCTGTACGACACTTACAATACAGAACGCTATAGGCTGGCGTATATAAACAGTAATGCCAGCGTGTCAGAACTGGCAAAGCGGTTACTGGGAGAGATAGAAATAACATTCATGTGCAAAGCATATGAAAGGCGGCTGAATGGGGATAAGACAATAACCCTAACGAAAGCAGCAACCATATACAACACAGAGGGATTTACGGCAACGCCGTATATAAAAATAACGGGAAGTGGTGGCATTACGCTGTATATCAATAACCGGGCACATACCTTTAAAGATGTGAACGAATACATTGAGATTGACGGCGAAATAATGAACGCATATAAAGGCGATCTGCTACAAAACAGTAAAATGGTTACTGAACTTTTCCCGAAGCTGACAGCAGGAGCAAATAACATAAGCTGGGCTGGCAATGTAACAAAAGTGGAAATTATACCGAGGTGGTGCAGACTTTGATACCGATTCTATATGATGCCTTAGAAAAAGATTTTACGACAAATGGAATAGGGTTTTTAACAGATGCGGTAAGCTGCATTGTAACCGAGGAAAGAAACGGAATATATGAGCTTGCGTTGACGTATCCGACAAAAGGACATTTGGCGAAATACTTAGAGAATGACGCAATCATAAAAGCAAAGGCGAATGATGAAGATAACCCGCAGCTTTTCCGTATTTACAACCATACGAAAGCTGTAGGAGAAAATACAACATGGTACGGGGAACATATCAGTTATGAACTGAACGGCAACCCGGTAGACTGTTTTACAGTAAGTGAGGTAAACGGAGAACGGGCATTACATGAGTTGCTGGACGCAGCGATATTGCCGCATGAGTTTACCTGTGCAAGTGATATTACCACAACCAACAGCACCAGTATAGACGGGGCTGTAAGCGTCAGAAACGCTATGGGCGGCACAGAGGGCAGCTTATTGGACGTATGGGGTGGAGAATATCACTACGACAATTACAGAGTAGAGCTTTTAAAAGCAAGGGGCGTAGACAATGGCGTAACGATTGAGTACGGCAAGAATCTGATAGATGCAAAGCAGGAAAAGAATATTGCAGATGTTGTAACGGTAATTTTCCCATATGCGAAATATACCGCAGAGGGAGCGGAGCAGAAAACATACATAACATTGCCGGAAAAGGTATTACAGCATGAGAATGCAAACAAATATGCAACGCTGCGGTGTGAGATTGTAGACTTTTCCGGGGAATGGGAAAGCGGAACAATAATTACTACTGACATGCTGCGAGCAAAGGCAAAAGAGTATTTGGGCAAATTAAGCACAGAGCCAAAAGTAAATATTACCTTGTCTTTTGCATCGTTGAAGAAAACCAAAGATTATAAAAATATAAAGGCTTTTGAGAGTGTAAAGCTGTGCGATATTGTTACGGTTAAAATCTTACCGCTTGATATCAACGTAAAAGCAAAGATTACGAAAGTAAAATATGACAGCATAAAAGAACGTTACGAATCGCTTGAAATTGGAGCAGCCCGCACGAATCTGACTAAAACCATTACTGCGGCACAGAAAGAGGCGCAGGAGCTGATAGTAAAGAACCAGACAAGAGCGGAGCAAATCAAAAAGCAGATTGAGAACACCATTAAAAATGTGACTGCGGCAATCACTGGCAACAGCGGTGGTTATGTGGTATTACACCCGGAAAAGAACCCACAGGAAATATTTATACTTGATACGCCGGATATGTCAAAAGCTAAAAACGTATGGCGTTGGAATCTTGCCGGACTGGGGCACAGCAGTACGGGAGTAAATGGAGAGTTCACGACAGCAATAACCGCAGACGGTCAGATAGTAGCAGATTTTATTACCGCCGGGGAATTAACCGGGGCAATATTAAAAGCTGGGACAGTGTATGCAGAGGCGTTAGATGTTGAGTACAGGAACAAAGTAACTAAACACGCAACAGATGCAGCAGAGGCAGCATTAAACAGCGCAAAGCAGTATGCGAATGGGTTACAGGAAAGTACCAACAAAGAAATTCAAGACGTAAATAACGCTATTGACGATATCAACAATGAACTGGAAACAACAGTAGCAGACGGGATAATAACGGAATCTGAAAAGGCTGCTATACAGAAAATGTTGCAGATCATTGTGAAAGAAAAAGAAGAGGCAGACGCAAAACACGAAGAGTTATTTGATAATGATTATGTGCCGTCTGCGGAATTGAATGCAATGCATAAAGCGTGGCTTGCTGTATTTGGAACTGCCAATACTGCCAAATATAATGTGCTGGTTACAGCAATCAACAACGTTATAAATTCTGAAACAAAAGAAGAGATTGAAAAAAACATGGAAACATACCGAACAGCATACAGCGAGTATGGCAGTGCGGTTACGGAGTATCAAACAGCCGTTTCTATTGCAATAGAGGCAGCAGCAAATGCCTATGCAGCAGAGAAAGCAAACAGTGTGGGCGAAACCGTCACAAAGGAAATGACGGCAAAAATTGAAAGCACAGCATCAGAAATTACATTGCTATGCAAAACTATTGAAGAGCATAACATGCACAATTATGTAGCAGGTGGAGATTTCAAGGACGGTTTTACAGATGAATGGTATACGAGCAGTGAAAATAATGAGGTTATTACGGATAGCACGCTGGGGGTATGCGCCAAGATCTCAAAAACTTCCAGCACACCATCATACATACGGTGCAAGATTGGCGTATTGCCAGCCGGAACGTATAGAGTACGGTATAAGGCAGCAGCGGCAAGCGGGAGCGAAAGCAACGCAAGAGTACAGTGTACTTTTTATTCCACACAGACAACGGCATACGGATTACTGAAAAGCACAGAATGGACAACCGTAGAAAGAGAGGTAACATTACCAGAAAGCACCAGCACAAGGTATTTATATTTGTATGCCTATACGCAAGGGGCAGCGGTATATGTAAAAGATGTAGAAGTGCTGGGGCAGATGTCGGTATATACAGAGGCACAGTTAAAAATAAACAGTGATTCTATTACGCAGGAAGTTAAAAGAGCAAAAGGGATAGAGGACGAATTAAGAGCCTCTATTAAAGTAAATGCTGAAAATATCACAAGCTGCGTAACAAAAGGAAACGTAGGTAGCTATATTACACAGTACTACAACAATGTCATTGTTGCATTTAATAACAGCTCAAAATATGTGCAGATTAACGCAGGAGAAATTGCAATTTATGATTATGGTGTAAGTGCCTCTAAAAAACGTGCTGTATTTGATGAACAGGGAAACCATTTTTACCGAGATAATTATTATGTTGGAAAAATTGGTACAAACCAGTGGGTAGACAATAATGCACATAAAGGGCTTGTATTTGATTTAGAAACGCAAGGAAAGTATATGGCATGGGCACAAAAACCTACAGAGGGGGCAAGCAGTTATACAACCATATTATGTTATTCGAGGGCGAACAGCATATTTACACAAGCGGGCTTACATCTGGGGTGCAATATGTATGGGCATGGCTGGATACTGGACAATGTAGACCTGCGGAACTGTAGCGCAAATGGTTATACAACTTTTACAGGGACATTACCAGTTGTATTGGAAATACATAAAACAGACAATAACGGCGGTATTGGTTGGACATATGGAAACGTGTATATAAAGAATGGCTTAATAACAAGTATTCCACAATAAAGGAGCAGGACATGGAAAAAGAACAGGTTGAAATTACAGAAGAGGCAACACCGTTGCCGCTTGAATTAAATAAAGCACCAGCACCATTACAGGAAGAGGAAAACAAAGCAAAGACGGATACATTTAATTTTACAGAGGCAGTATTGCTTGCAATGAATGAAGAATAAAGGAGAGTGCGCAATGAGCAAAGAACAGGAAGAAATGCAGCAGGCAACAGAGGAACATATAGAGCAGCCGTTACCAGATGAACCAAAAGAGGAACAGAGTGAGCCAATGGGAATACTTACAAGCCGAGCGCATGAAGACATGACATTAGCAATTTTACAAGTACAGGCAGCCTATGGACTGCCAGCATATTTAACAGATCTGATTGTAACGGCAGTGCTTGCGGATATCCGGGGCTGTGCAAATAAGGATTTGCTTAATACATTGAGCAGAAAGGAGTAGCACATGGCGTTACAGAATGTACAGAGAATACAGATTGAGCTTGACGGCAGCGCACCTTTTGAGTATGTCGTGGCAAAAGCTGGGGAGAAAGAAAGCCGGATAGTGGAAGTTACACTGTTGGAGAATAAGAAAGAGTTTACCATACCAGCCGGGACAACAGCCAAAATTAAGTATTACAAGCCAGACGGCAAATTTGTATTGAACAATGCCACAATCAACGGGAATGTTATTACAGTGACATATACAGAGCAGATGCTGGCAGTTTCCGGCACTGGGCGTGGGGAAATTGTTTTATACAACAGAACAGCCGTATTACGAAGCGCAACGTATTACACGAAGATTACGCCAACGGTGTACAAGGAAAACGGGCTGATAAGCGATAATGAGTTTCTGGATATGGCAGAAAGCATTATTGCGATGAATAAGCAGATAGATAAGGCGATAAATGCAACCAAGAGCGCAGAACAGGCTGCAACAGATGCCAATACAGCAGCGGCAGCAGCAAACAGCGCAGCGAATGCAGCCAACGAAGCCGCTACAGCCGCCAACAATGCGGCGAAAGCAGGAAATGCAGCAGCCGCAGCCGGGAACAGCGCAGCTAAGGCAGCGAATGATGCAGCAGCGGCGGCAAATGAAGCCAAAGCCAATACAGTAACAGCAACACAGAACGCACAGACAGCAACCAGCGAGGCGAACACAAAGGCAGCAGCCGCCAATAATGCAGCCGCAGCGGCAAATAAAGCGGCGGCAGCCTGTGAGAATATGGCAAAGGGAATTAACAGCATGACGGACGGCACAACGGGCATTACCTACACAATAGGGATTAATGGCGGCATGGTGTATTTAGAATCGGTATAAGGAGCAGAGCATGGCAAGAATTTATTTAGCAGATAAAGAAACATTGGACAGTACACACGCAAATACAAATGCAATTCTGGCTGCATTAGAGGAAAGCGGCGGGGAACATAAAAAAGCGGTACGCTATGGTATCAAAATCAATAAGAGCGACAGCGGAAAAAAGAGCCGGGTAACATACTTATATGATGCTGTAGGCATGACACCTGCGGCAATGAATTATACGGACGGCACATTTAACTATGGTAGCTGGGGCAATGTGGAATTTGTAAAGAATAACTACCCTT
>ENA-OYDY01000302-OYDY01000302.1-human-gut-metagenome-genome-assembly--contig:-NODE-302-length-17140-cov-4.675915_pt1 | contig 17140 bp, 10 predicted proteins | sample MGYA00243550_ERZ652905 | MGnify/ENA primary metagenome ERZ652905 (study PRJEB26926, sample SAMN06164730) | human gut metagenome | biome: ENVO:00009003; feature: ENVO:2100002; material: ENVO:00002003...
TTGTTATACATTACTTTACCGATAAATGCTCAAGATAAAACAAATGAGCTATCGGGATTTATTATACACAAACAAGAAAATGGGTCTAATGGTTCATTAGACGGTGCCAATATCTTTTTGATCTATGCAAAAGACACACTGAAAACAACAAGCATAAATGGAGTATTCCGTTTCAAACCCATAAAAACAGGAAAAGCAAAACTCATTATCACTGCAATAGGGTGTCGGAAAGTTGAAAAAGAATTAAATATAATAGCTGGAAAGAATTCTAATCTTTACATAGAAATTTTGGATGAATCCATCCAACTGGAGGAAGTCACCATCAAGGGCAGAATCCCCATTGTGACCCAAAATGGCGACACGCTAATATTCAACCCGAAGGCAGTCAACATACAAGAAGGGGATGTCGCTATGAATATAGTCGAGCAACTTCCCGGAACAGAGACTGACGACCATTCCGTCAAAATCATGGGAAAACAAGTAACCAAAACTTATATAGACGGCAGACTAATATTCGGAAGTGACCCAATGGCAGCACTAAAGAATCTTTCTGCAACAGATGTATTAAAAATCAAGGCTTATGATGAATATGAAAATACGAAAACAAAAAAACTAATGTACAGAGGGGATCTCACCAGAGTGCTCAACATAGAAACCAAAAGCAAACTCATCAGCTCATGGAAAGCACACCTATTGGCTAGTACAGGCAGCAACATGGACTCAAAGAACGACAGAGGAAAGTTCCGTAAAGGGCTCGGACTCACCACTAACTTTTTCTCCGAGAAATTTTTACTCACAAGTAATGTATTTCACAATAATATCAACCGAAAATCAAATAATATCAAAAATGTTCTTTCCATTTCCGATCCTGGTAGTACTTACAACGAAACGACTTATGCAGATCTGGCTACGGAACGCTCATGGGACACAGAAAATGGAACATACGGTACATTTAGAGCATTTTACACTTTCGGATATAATCGCGATAATACAAATACACGATCCGAACAACATTATTTTCCTGGCAACAATTATCAGCAGCGCCTTTATGAAGAACAAAATAGCAACAGTGACAGAAAACAAAATCACTATTCCGAATTTTCTTTCTCCAATTCAAATGACAAATGGGGAGAATTCCGTTGGAACCAGCTTATAACATATAACAACAACAAAGATTGGCAATCGCTTTACATCTATAATGAAGAAAACAATCTTCAAACATCGAAAAGCCTGATGCATTACGATAATCTAAACAAGAATTTTCATGTGAAGGAAGATGTCAGTTATGTCAACAGTATTACCGACAGAATCGGATATACATTAGAAAGTTCAGTAGATATAAATAAAGGCAAAAATCATTCATTACGGATAGACACATTAGAAAGTTCGACAACACAAACTTATCTGACTATTCCATCAAAACTCCGCAATACGGAGTGGAACGGCAATGCGCAATTAATATATATACTGAATCCAGAAAATGACACCCAAATATCTTTTGACTATTCCGTTAAATACGAAAACGGATGGAAACACCAATTCGCCTGGAATATGTTGAGCCCCACAAATCCACAAACAGACGAAGCCAATACATATAGTTATAAAATAAATAACCTGACACAAAAACAGGAAGTTTCATTTCACTTTTTTCCCTTTCAAAAAACAAGTTGTGACATTTCAGCCGGACTGAAGGAAACTACACTTAAGCGGAAAGAAAAAGAAATGGACAACTACCGTAAAACATTCATCTCTCCAACAGTAGCAATATCTTTTGTGCATACAGATATAACAAAGTCATGGAGTGCCGCTTACAGACTGCATAATTTTGCACCAAACATAGTGCAGTTACGCCCACAAATAGATAACAGCAATCCTTACATGCTGCGTAGTGGAAATCCCAACTTAAAACAATCATATCTACATTCGTTCCTCTTCAATTGCAATCGTATGTTAGGAAAACATAACCACACCATAGGTGTTATTATCAATGCCTCTATCCGCCAACACTCTCCTGTTGCAAAGACAACCTATTACAATGCCGAAACTTATCTATCGGGATTGCAATACACAGCACCTGCACACAGTTCTCTAATTAGTTTTGAAAACGTAGAAGGATATTGGGACATAAAAGGCAAACTGATATGGCAGGCTCCTATACGTAGTATAAAATCCAAATATGCCTTATCTACCGGATTCAACTACGAACATAACCCATATTATATAGGAGAAAATAAGACTACAACACGTACCTATGATCCATCGCTCGAACATTTTCTACTCTGTAATCTAACTAAAAGATTAAAAATAACAATCAGTGCCAATACTCATTATGTACATAGCATCAATACTGAAAATTATACAAGTAAAACATTCTATCAAACGGCAGGAGCAACATTTGATATAAGCCAAATATGTAAATACTTCTATCTAAGTAGTCATTATAATTTCATTTTCAGCCGTGATTATGGAATCAATAAAGAGATTAACCGCAATCACACCCTAAACTTGAACATAGGCTGTAAAGTGTTAAATCGCAAAGGAGACATTAGTATTGCCGCATATGATCTACTAAATAGTCATCGGACTTTCAACAGCCAAATGTATTCCAACTACATTCAAAACACGTGGACAAATTATTATGGACGGTTTTTCACCATAAATTTTGCTTATCGGTTTGGTAAAGTGAAATCGAACTACGAAGGTACTACAAACGATGGAAGCATACGCGAATATAGGCCGATGTCAGATAAAATGTGAATTTCATAGCTATCCAAATGAAAGATAACTATACCAGTTATATTGACCGAGAAAACTTCGGGCGGTATTTTACCATAAATTTCTCCTGGAAATTCAGAAAGATCAAATCGAACCGGATGGATATTTCAAGAGGAGTTACATGGTAATATGAATAAGAAATCTATTAATCATTTAAAATAAAAAGTATGAGTAATCCTATTGTCGAAGTTAAACACTTATCTCATCGTTATAGTGTAGATTGGGCCATTCGCGATATCAATTTTTCTATTGAAAAAACAGGAATATTAGGTCTGTTAGGGTCTAATGGGGCAGGTAAGTCCACCACTATGAATATCATCTGTGGAGTTTTAAATCAAACGGAAGGAGATGTATTTATCAATGGCATCGATCTACGAAAAAATCCAGTTGAAGCAAAAAAACATATTGGTTTCTTACCTCAAAAACCACCTCTCCATCCGGACTTGACTGTCGACGAATATCTCATACACTGTGCCACACTGCGGAGAATGGAGAAATCAAAAATTCGTGAAGCTGTAGAAATAGCTAAAGAACGTTGCGCTATTGCCCATTTTAGCAAACGACTTATAAAGAATCTTTCAGGCGGGTATCAACAAAGAGTAGGAATTGCACAGGCTATTGTACATAATCCTCCATTCGTAGTACTTGATGAACCTACAAACGGGCTTGATCCTAACCAAATTGTCGAAATACGCAATCTGATTAAAGAAATTGCTGAAGATCATTCTGTCCTACTCTCCACTCATATCCTGTCGGAAGTGCAAGCTACCTGCAATGATATTCGCATGATTGAACATGGTAAAGTCGTATTTTCAGGTAGCATGAAAGACTTTGATAACTATGTGGTTCCAAGTAGTTTCACCGTTACATTTGCCCTTCCCCCTTCTATAGAAGAACTAGCAAAGATAGAACATGTGTTGAATATAGAAGAACTCTATCCCGGTACATTCCGGATACGCTTTGATGACGATGAAAACATAACTGAACGAGTAGTAGCCTTAAGCATACAAAACGGATGGCGACTGAAAGAAATCACGATGGAACGCTGCTCTCTTGACATAATCTTTGCACAACTATCGGGAAAACTTAAAAATAATATCTAACATGACGGATTTAAAAATTATAATGCGTATTGCCCGAACCGATCTGGCCATTTTATTCTATTCGCCGATTGCATGGTTCATATTGATTGTTTTCTCATTCCTGACAACAGCAAGTTTTACGTCATTGATGGAGAATATAGTGACCGACTATGATCTGTCAGGCGGCAAGGAAGTATCTTTGAGCGGTATCTGCTTCTTAGGTAGTTACGGCTTTTTGTCCTCCGTCGTATCAAACATATACATCTATATTCCATTGTTGACAATGGGACTCATCAGTCGCGAAACGGCATCGGGTTCAATCAAACTGGCATATTCATCCCCAGTCACCAGTGGTCAGATCGTATTAGGTAAATATCTTGCAGCCATCGGATTTGGTTGCTGTCTGATGCTTGTCCCGATAGCCAGTGCTATTTATGGCAGTTTGGTAATCCCTTCTTTTGATTGGGCTCCTGTACTAGTCGCCCTTCTAGGACTCTATTTATTAATATGCGCCTATTGCGCTATCGGGCTCTTTATGTCCTCACTCACGACTTATCAAGTAGTAGCAGCAGTTGGGACTCTTATTATATTAGCTATACTGAATTTCGTAGGAAGTATCGGCCAGGAATACGATCTTATACGCGAACTGACTTATTGGCTGTCAATAAACGGAAGAACAATCGATATGCTGAATGGAGTAATCCGGAGTGAAGATGTGATTTATTTCGTGGTCGTAGTAACCCTTTTCCTGACATTTACCACTTTCAAACTTACATCCGACCGGTGCACTATCAGTCGTTTCCGGCAAGCAATCAGCTATCTGGGATTTTTTGTCGCAGCAATGGCAATTGGCTATTTCACTTCACGTCCGGGAATGATTAAGGTATGGGATACAACACGCACTAGACTAAACTCACTTACCGAAAATAGCCAACACGTATTAGCAAAATTGACAGGACCGGTAACTATTACCAATTATGTTAACCTACTTGATAACAAATCATATCGCTACCTCCCTATCATGAAGAAAGCGAATGAAACAATCTTCGAACCTTATTGTCTCGCTAAACCGGACCTGCAAGTGAAATATGTCTATTATTATGATTTCGCCCCCAACGGCGTTGCAAATAATCCTAAGTTTCAAGGCAAAACAGTAGATGAGATGCGTGATTATATGACCATGATTTATAACTTGAATCCTCATTTATTCAAATCTCCGGAAGAAATCCGCCAAATCATCGACCTGCGTGAAGAACAAAATACATTTGTTCGCATTATGGAAACGCAAGATGGAAAACGTACCTTCATCCGTGATTTTGAAGATATGGATGCAACGCCATCCGAAGCGGAAATTACAGCAGCCATCAAAAAGATGATTTCAACTCCTCCCACTGTTGCCTTTATCAAAGGAGACGGTGAACGTGAGGTGTCCAAATCCGGTGACCGCGATTATAGCAACTTCTCCATTGAGAAATATTCTAGAGCCGCCTTAATTAATCAAGGCTTTGATGTCTGCGAGATCGACATTTCTCACGGAGACACCATTCCTTCCCTAATCAATATTATGGTTCTTGCAGAAATGAGAACTCCGCTTACTGAAAAAGGAGAAAATCAACTGGAGGCTTACCTGGCTCGTGGAGGTAATTTATTTATTCTCACCGATACAGGCAGGCAAGAAGTTATGAATCCTTTTTTAAGCAAACTCGGTATCAAAATGGAAGAATACCAACTGGCACAATCTTCCGCTGATTTCTCTCCTAATCTGATTCTAGCCAAGGCAACCCGTGAATCGGGAAAACTTACATTCGGATTCAAAGATGATTTTCCCAAATATGATTTACGTGTCTCTATGCCCGGATGTGTAGCCCTTACATGCTCCGACAACGATTACGGCTTCCAATATACTCCGATTCTTGAAACAAATGCCAAAGGTGTATGGATTGAAAAAGAACAAACAGATTTACAGGAATCACCAGTAGAATGTAATGCTTCGGCAGGAGAGAAAGAACAAACCTATATCACAGCCTATGCCCTTTCACGCCAACTGAAAGATAAAGAGCAGCGTATTATCATCTCTGGTGATGCGGATTGCATAAGCAACACCGAACTGACTCTTTCACGCGAAGGATATAGATCAGGAAACTTTAATCTGATTATCGAAAGCTTCCGCTGGCTTTCCGGAGGAGAATTTCCAATCGACATACGCCGTCCCCATTGTACCGACAACAAACTTTCGATCGGAGTGAAAGATATTGGTACAATGAAAACTATTTTCATAATCATTATACCAGCTATCCTCTTACTTATAGGAGTTGGCATCTGGTTTTTCCGCAGAAGAAATTAATAAGAGAAAAAGATGAACTTAAGACTTATACTTAGAATAGCCCGTACCGAACTAGCGGTACTCTTTTACTCACCGATCGCATGGTTGCTGCTGGTCGCATTTACATGCCAGGTAGGATTCGACTTTATGAATATCCTGACGGAAATAGTAAAAATAAAAGCATTGGGCAACACGATCACTTTTAGCGTCACAGCCGGTTTTGTCCTTGGTCTCAAAGGAATATATGAAGTAATACAAGAAACCATTTATCTGTATATTCCTTTATTAACCATGAATTTGATGAGTCGTGAATATTCATCAGGCTCTATCAAACTACTTTATTCATCACCGGTAAGCAGTGTTCAAATCATTACCGGCAAGTTTGTTTCAATGGTGGTATTTGCCCTAATCTTTGTCATCATCCTTGCCCTACCGACAATCGTAATGTTTATCTCCGTGCCGCATGTCGATATTACACTTATCTTGGCGGGATTGTTATCCATGTTTCTGTTGATACTGACCTATTGTTCTATCGGTCTCTTTATGACCACACTCACATCTTACCAGGTTGTGGCAGCTGTTGCCACCCTTTCCGCATTAGCATTTCTCAATTATGTGGGAGGAATTGGACAGGAGTCCATATTCTTTAGAGAAATTACTTATTGGCTATCCATTAAAGGACGTGCCAGTGAGATGGTTGGAGGATTGATATGTAGCGATGACGTTATCTATTTCCTTGCCGTAATTTTATTATTCCTCTGGCTATCGGTCATTAAACTGAATAATGAAAAAACACGTCGCTCACTCTTTTCAAAAACAATGCGCTATGCCTTAGCTGTATGTACCATTATAGTTATCGGCTTTGTCAGTTCCCGTCCGGCAATGATGGGCTTTTATGATGCTACCCGCAGCAAACAACGTACACTTTCAGAAGAAAGCCAGAAAGTAATGGAGCAATTGTCCGGACCTATGACGATCACAACTTACGTCAATATTTTCGATAAAGAATTTGATGTCGCTTCTCCAAGAGAGCAAAAAGAGGATATGGCACGCTTCAAAATGTACACACGTTTCAAACCAGAGATAAAAATGGAGTATGTTTACTATTACTCTACACCGAAAGACAGCACCCTTTATCGCCAATATCCGAATAAAAACATTCGTGAGATAGCTTATGAAGTTGCCAAGAAGAAGAACTTCAATCCTAAAAAGCTTAAAAGCGCCGAAGAACTGAAAGAAAAAATAGACTTGGCTAAAGAAAATTATCGATTTGTGCGGGTTGTTGAACGTGGCTCCGGTGAACAAGCCCGCCTTCGTTTGTTCGACGATATGGAATATCACCCTTCTGAAACAGAAATCTCCGCAGCATTGAAGAAAATGCTTGTTACTCCTGTGAAGGTAGGCGCCATCACAGGACATCAGGAACGTTCCACCACTAAAAAGGGAGATCAGGATTACTCACTTTTCGCCACACATGGACGCTTTCGTTATTCCATGATTAATCAAGGTTTTGATTTGGTGGAACTGAATCTAAAGGATATGAATGATATACCAAGTAATATCAATATATTACTTATTGCTGAAATGCGTTCTTCCATGAGTTCCAAAGAACAAGAAATCATAGACCGTTTTCTTGAACGCGGAGGTAATATGATGATTATGGGGGACGTCGGACGTCAGGAAGTAATGAATCCTTTACTCCGGAAAGTTGGTTTAAAACTGTTGCCGGGAATCATTGCACAACCTTCTGATATTAATCCCGGAGACCTCGTTCTCGCGAAAGCTACCCAGATAGCCGCCGACAGTATAGGAGGCTTCTACAAACGTATGGTTGACAGGCAGACGCATAGCGCAGTCACCATGCCATCGGCTGTTGCTCTGGAAGTTGTCGATACAACAAAATTCCATCCAATAGTTTTATTACAAAGCAACGCTCAACAAACATGGATTGAGTATCAAACAAAAGATTTTGTGAATGATTCCCTTTCTTTGGACTCTCTTCAAGGTGAAAAGCTAGGAGCCTATCCCACGGCAATAGCGTTAACCCGCAAGATAAAAGGCAAAGATAAAAAACAACGGATCATTGTGTTGGGTGATGCAGACTGTTTCAGCAATGCCGAACTACAAAAAAGCTCAAGACCGGGTATCTATTCATTCAACTTCAATATGATTCCCGGTTCATTCCGTTGGCTATGCTATAATGAATTTCCGGTATCTTCTTCCAGAGCCCCTTATCTCGACAAAGATATCAGCCTGACTCCTATGGATCTATCCACTATCAAAATTATCTATTGCTATGGCATCCCATTTATTATTGGTCTGTGTGGTATTTGGATATGCTGGAGGAGAAGAAAACGATAAAAAGAGAGAACAGAGAAACTTCCGGCAAGCAGATTTCATGCCTGTCGGAAGTCTAATTCTTTCATAGACTCCTTCAAAACTACGCCTTCAACCGCATCACAAACCGACTCCCCTTACCCAATTCGCTCTCTACCGTCAGCGTACCGCCATGAGCTTCCACAAAATCCTTGGAAATAGATAACCCCAAGCCACTGCCTTGCACTTTCGTTCCGGGTACACGGAAATAGCGGTCAAAGATACTTTTGTGGTAACGCGGGTCAATACCTTTGCCAAAGTCTTGGACATACAATTCAATCCAGTTTTCATCCTGTTTAGCACCAATAACCACATGCCCGTTTTCTTTTGAATAACGAATAGCGTTACTTAACAGATTCGTCAATACCCAAGCAATCTTCTCGCTGTCAACAAACAGTTTACCGATTTTCTCCTCCGGATACTCCACTTCTATCTGAATATTAAACTTATCCGCTTGCACCTGATTAGCTTTGATCGCATACTCAATCAATTCAATCGGTTTGGTGATCTTCGGCATCAACTGTAATTTACCAGCTTCCACCTGCGTCATGTTAAGCAATTCTCCGGTGATACTTAACAAACGTTCGCTATTCTCCTTGATACTCTTTGAAAGCTGTTCCTGCTCATCATTCAGTGCACCGACACGCTTATCCTCAAGCAGTTGTAGACTCATCATAATAGCAGCAATCGGAGTTTTCAATTCATGAGAGATCGTTGAAATAAATGTAGTCTTGGCAGAATCCAGTTCTTTGAATTCCGTGATATTCTTAAGTAAAATGACATCACCCAGTTTGCGAGGTTCCCCTTTTTCAGCCTCCGTATTAATGATCGGGACATAAGAGACCTTAAAATAACTTTCCTTATTATCCGCATAAATTTTTAAAGCCTCTTTCTGATCGCTTGGCGTCACCAACTCACGAATTAGTCGACGGAGCAGGTCATTCTTCAAAGAAAGTTCCTCTGCCGATTTACGAATCACATTCTCCCGTTTCATATTCAGAATACTTAAGGCTTCATCATTGATAAACAAAACCTCACGTTCTGTATTCAGACCGATAATCGGGTCGTTAATACTGTTAACAATAGCTTCTATAAACTTTTTAGCAGAAAGAATATCCGACAAAGTACTGGCACGATATTCAGTCAAACGCTCCGCCATCCGGTTGAAACTGTCAGCCACTTCACGGAACTCTTCATTGTCACTCATGTCGAGACGCTTCTCATAGTTATGATTGGCTATTTCAAGAATTCCTTCTTTCAGTTCCTTAATCGGCTTGCTGATAGAACGAGGTAACCAATAAAGCAATATCAGTCCGGTCAAGATACAGATTCCCCCTGTTATGGAGATCCATAGCAATGCACGTTCCAAGGCAGGCATAGCAGCAGGACTATCAGGCTCTGTCGCAGTCAGAGTTTGAAGATTCACTACTGAAAGTGTTACCAACAAAATAATCATTCCTGCCAACATCCCAATGCCAAGAATCAGTTTCGTTTTAATATTCATAACGTTCATACGATTAATATTATGCAAGTATAATCAAATCTACATTAGCTTGCGACAAATTATTTAAAAACTTTCTATATCCCAGTATAGAACAAATTGCGTACGGCAACCTCAAATTAGGAGTTCCCATACACACTGTCGATATCTGTTTCTCTTTACAAACCTTGACGATGCTCCCCAAAATGTCTTTCGACTGCACCTGGACAACTTCTCCCCCAAGTTCCGCCACCAGTTTAAAATGATTCAACAAATACCGTTGACTGGCCAAATCAATTCGATCCATACTCTCTCTCGGAGTCTGAACATACAAAGCTATAAAAGTAGTATTATACCGGGTTGCCAACTTTGCCGCCTTTCTGATAATTCGCCGGGGTGTTTTCTCGTGACTACTGATACAAGCCATAAACTTCTCATGCCGAAGTCCGACGGCTACTCCCATCATCACTTCATTCTCCACCTTTTTTTCTACCCGCAACGCCACTTCCTTCAGAGCCAACTCACGCAATTGAAGAATATTCTCGGTTCTAAAGAAATTATCCAATGCTGTCTGAATCTTTTCCGGACGATAGATCTTTCCCGCTTTCAAACGGGCAATCAGTTCTTCTGCCGTCAAGTCAATATTCACCACCTCATCCGCTTCCTGAAGCACACTGTCGGGCACTCGTTCTTTCACTTCAATCCCCGTAATCTCCTGCACTTCTTCATTCACGCTTTCGATGTGCTGAATATTGATTGCCGAAATCACATTGATTCCTTCATCCAACAATGTCATTACATCTTGCCAACGTTTCTCATTCAGACTTCCTTCCACATTGGTATGTGCCAATTCATCCACTATCACAATTTCGGGATGAAGGCGAATAATAGAATCTAAATCCATTTCTTCCAATTCCTTTCCCTTATAGAAGATTTTACGTCGCGGAATGACAGGAAGTCCTTGTAGCATCCCTTCCGTCCCGACACGTCCATGAGTCTCGATATAGCCGATTTTCACGTCCACACCATTTTCCAACAGTTCATGTGCCTCCTGAAGCATACGATATGACTTTCCCACACCGGCTATCATACCGATATAGACCTTAAACTTACCTCGCTGAGATCTCTTTATCAGATCCAGAAAATGCTGTACACTTTGTTCTCTATCATCCATTATGTTGCTCTGTTATTTTAAACATCCTAACCCGTAGCAATCATCACGATCACCACGGGTTCACAAAAATTCATGAGTTTATTTTATGGCCTTAAAGTTACGCCAAATACTAGATGGGCATCCTCCAAACGCGGATTCCATATAGCTTGCACAAATATAGGCAATGAAAACTTATCATTAAAATTGATAGCTTTCGTTGCTTTCAAAGCAAGGTTCGTCACTGCAAAACCATTCACATTATACTGCGGAGTTTCATAAGGAACCACTCCACAGGTAGCATTCAAGTCTACCCCTTTTACGCTGAACGGATAATTCAGTTCTACGTAAGAAGAATATGCCTGTTCTTCTTCCCCCTTGTCAGTCATCTTTCTGTCGGCACCGGCAAACATGGTATACCATGCAATAGACAACGGGAATTTTTCAACAGGAAGCGTATAAGCTAATCCTGCTTCAAAATGATGTCCGGTGTCGCCACTCTTAAAATGGAAATAATCATTTGTTAGTTCTCCATTGGCTACATCAGCTTGTCCGTTCCACCAAAGACTGGCTACTGAAAGTGTCGGTCCTGCTTCACCAAACTTATAAGCTGCAGTGAGGTCAATTTCTTTATTACTCTCACTCAAACTGGTTGAGCCCCATGCAGTAAGTGAGAAATTACCTACGCTAACTCCCAAAGTCGGTTGAAAAGAAGCGGCCCCCCCCCTGATAAATACCACGCCATACATACGAACTTACCAAATCACCTTGTATAGTAAACTCTTGTGCTTGTGCATTGCCAGTTCCCAACATACATACGGCCGCTACAGCCATTGTTCCTAAAATACTCTTTTTACTAAAAAAACTTTTCATACTTCTTATCTAATTCTATTTTATGTTCCTGTAAAAAAGCAGCGCCCCATCCCCCCCCTGTTTATTTGAACCGCTGGTATCACCCAAACGATTCGGACAGGAACGCTGCTCCTGATCTTCATCTACTTATTACTTTCTTCAAGAGCTATATTCAATTTCAGCACATTCACCTTTTCTGTTCCCAACAATCCCAGGAACGGTTTTTCGATGCTTTTATCAACAATCGCTCTTACTTGTTCTTCTGTTAATCCGCGTGCTTGTGCCACTCTCTTCACTTGTACGTATGCACATTGGGGAGTAATATCAGGATCCAGCCCCGAAGCACTGGCTGTAACCATTTCGGCAGGTACATCCGCACGGTCTAAATAAGGATGATGTACAAGGAAAGTATCAATACGCGCTTTCACTTCATCCAGATATTCCTGATTCGTAGGACCTTTATTACTACCTGCAGAACTCGTAGCATCATATCCGTCACCGGCAGAAGACGGACGTCCCCAGAAATAAATATCTTTTGTAAACATCTGGCCCACATTAGCTGCTCCCACTACTTTCCCATCCAGCGTAGCTACCTCGGCATTTCCCTTATTAGGACCTGCAACCTGCGCAAACAACCACAAGATAAGGATATAGAACACGGAGAAAAAGACACAAAAAGCAAGTGTTATTTTTAATGACTTCAATAAAGTTTTCATTGCTATTGTTTTTTAATTAAAAGAATAAACCTACTACTAAATCTATCAATTTGATTCCCACGAAAGGAGCAATCACACCACCCACACCATAGATCAGCAGATTACGGCGAAGCAAAGCACTTGCACCTATCGGTTTGTATTGCACACCACGCAAAGCCAGCGGAATCAGAATCGGAATAATAATCGCATTAAAAATGACCGCTGAAAGAATGGCGCTTTCAGGACTATGCAGATGCATGATATTCAGAGCTGCCAATTCGGGAATAGCGACCATAAACAAGGCAGGAACAATTGCGAAATATTTTGCAACGTCATTGGCGATAGAGAAAGTGGTCAGCGTGCCGCGTGTCATCAGCAATTGTTTACCGATTTCCACAATCTCGATCAGTTTTGTCGGATCGTTATCCAGATCGACCATATTACCGGCTTCCTTCGCAGCCTGTGTACCACTATTCATGGCTACACCTACATTGGCTTGTGCCAGAGCAGGAGCATCGTTCGTTCCGTCTCCCATCATTGCAACCAATTTACCAGCCTGCTGTTCCTTCTTGATATATTCCATCTTATCTTCCGGTTTAGCTTCAGCGATAAAATCATCCACACCGGCTTTTTCGGCAATATATTTTGCAGTTAACGGGTTATCTCCTGTCACCATGACCGTCTTCACTCCCATCTTACGCAGACGTTCGAAACGTTCCTGAATACCCGGTTTGATAATATCCTGCAACTCAATGACACCGGTCACTTTCTTGTTTACACATACTACCAATGGCGTACCACCATTGCTGGAGATAGAAGAGATAATCTCTTCCACTTCTTTTGGGAATTCATTTCCTGCACCTTCCACCATCTTACGGATAGCGTCGAAAGCACCTTTACGAATTTGCGTTCCATCTGCCAGGTCTACTCCCGAACATTTGGTTTCAGCCGTAAATTTAATCATACGCGCTCCTGTTGTATTCAGGTTACGCATACGCATTCCCGACTCGCGTCCCAGTTCTACGATAGATTTACCTTCCGGCGTTTCATCGGACAAGGAAGACAACAGACAAGTCTCTACAAAATCGTGCAAATTGACACCCGGAGCCGTATGGAAATGAGTTGCTTTACGGTTACCGATTGTGATAGTACCTGTTTTATCCAGCAACAACGTATCAATATCACCGGCAGTCTCTACCGCTTTACCAGATTTAGTAATCACGTTGGCACGGAGCGCGCGGTCCATACCGGCAATACCGATAGCAGAAAGAAGTCCACCGATAGTTGTCGGAATCAGACACACAAACAAAGAAATAAGCGAAGCAATAGTGATGACCGTATTACTATAGTCGGCAAACGGTTTCAAGGTAACACACACAATGACAAAAACAAGCGTAAAACCTGCCAACAGAATAGTCAACGCAATCTCGTTCGGGGTTTTCTGACGGGAAGCACCTTCCACCAATGCAATCATCTTATCAAGGAAACTTTCTCCCGGTTGAGTAGTCACCAGTACTTTTATATGATCGGACAATACCTTCGTGCCACCCGTTACGGAACTCTTGTCGCCACCTGCCTCACGAATGACCGGAGCAGACTCGCCGGTGATAGCACTTTCATCAATAGAAGCCAAACCTTCAATAATCTCACCGTCGGAAGGAATCACATCTCCTGCCTCGCAGACAAACACATCCCCTTTCTTCAACTGTGAAGAACTGACAGTAACGATTTTATTGCCTTCCACTTTCTTAGCCGGTGTCTCTTCACGAGTCTTACGCAAGCTATCGGCCTGTGCTTTACCACGTGCTTCGGCAATAGCTTCGGCAAAATTGGCAAACAACAAGGTTACAAACAGAATGATAAACACGGCAATGTTGTAAGCAAACGAACCTTGTGAAGAATTTACAATGGAGTAGAGCGTTACGAGTAGCATGACCACTGTAGCCACTTCTACTGTAAACATAATCGGGTTCTTTATCATCATCCGCGGGTTCAGTTTCACGAATGACTGTTTCAAACTTTCTATAACTTGCTCCTTTGGAAACAAAGAAGCTGATTTATTATCTTTCATATCTTCTCTAATTCAGTATTACAAACTTAAATGTTCAGCAATTGTACTCAATGCATGTACCGGGAAGAACGACAGCGCAGCAATAATGAAGATAACCACAAATGTCATGACTCCGAAAGTCAATGTATCGGTCTTCAATGTGCCGGCACTTTCCGGAATGAATTTCTTCTGTGCCAGTAATCCGGCAATGGCAACCTGCCCGATGATAGGAATAAAACGGCTCAAAATCAGAACAATACCACACGTATAATTCCAGAAATAAGTATTATCTCCCAAACCTTCAAAACCGGAACCGTTATTGGCGGCACAAGAAGTGTACTCATAAAGTTGCTCACTTAAACCGTGGAATCCCAAGTTGTTCAACCATCCACCTTCACTTTCCACAAAATCAGGGTGGTGCACATAAATATAACTTGAGAGTGCTGTAAATACCAAAATGACAAACGGATGAAGCAGAGCTACAATCGTAGCGATTTTCATTTCGCGGGCTTCCACTTTCTTGCCGAGAAATTCCGGCGTACGTCCTACCATCAAACCGCTGATAAACACTGTAATGATAATAAATGTATAGTAATTCATCCATCCTACACCTACACCGCCAAACCAAGTGTTAATCTGCATATTCAGCATCTCCATCATTCCGGACAGCGGCATAGTAGAATCATGCATACCATTCACAGAACCATTAGAGGTTACAGTAGTTACAATACTCCATAATGCTGTTGCTCCGGCTCCCAAACGAACCTCTTTACCTTCCATCGCACCATTATCCTGCGCAATTCCCAATTCATCAATGCGTGGATTACCACCCATTTCCTGACTGACATTAATACATACGCCTACCAGAAAAGCGAAAAGCATTACTCCGAATATACTGTAAGCCAACTTCTTTCTGCGGGTATAAAATCCCAGCGCAAGTACCATTGCCATCGGGATAATCAGGATAGACCAACATTCTACCATATTAGTAAGATATGTCGGATTCTCCAACGGATGAGAAGAGTTTACACCAAAATAACCACCACCATTTGTACCCAATTGTTTGATAGGAACAATCGCAGCCGTAGAACCTTGAGAAACCATTTGTTCCTGGCCTTCCATCGTAGTTACCTTCATCTTACCGTCAAATCCCATCGGAGTTCCCTGGAGAATCAGGATAAAACCTACAAACAGAGAAAGAGGCAATAAAATACGTGTACAGCTTATTACTAGAAATTGCCAGAAGTTACCAATCGTTTTGGTTGTTTTTGCAGCAATACTCTTCATAATACCTGCCATAGCAGCCATACCTGTTGCTGCGGTAATAAACTGGAAAAGCATGATGACGAACAGTTGAGTAAAATAAGTCAATCCGCTTTCACCGCTATAGTGCTGCAAGTTACAGTTCACCATAAAACTGATACAGGTATTGAATGCCTGATCCGGAGTCTGCGGTCCGTTGCCGTCCGGATTTAAGGGCAACCATCCTTGTGAAACCAAGAGTACCATTCCCCAGAAAAACCAGAAAGCATTCAAAATCAACAATGCTTTCAGGAATTGTTTCCAGTTCATTTCTTCATTGGGGTCGATTCCACAAACTTTATAAATGACTCTTTCGATAGGAGCCATAAAATCAGACCAGGTCTTTTCTCCTCTGTAGACCTTGGCAATGTATTTTCCCAGTGGATAAGCCAGAATCACCATCAAGGCTATCTGAACAACCACGCCTAAAATTTCTGTATTCATATACTTTTTACCTTAAACTGTGTGTGTTACTTTAAAACTTTTCGGGTTTGACGAGCACGTACATCAAATAACCGAAGATCGCAATACCTAATACGAATAATGCTGTGTACATAATCAATTCTCCTTTTTCTTTAAATATTCTCAAACCAGTCTACACATTTCCAAAATAGCCAGAAACAAGCGAAACCGCTTAACAAGCAGAAAATAAATGATAGTGTTATTCCCATGTTTTTACCTTTTAAATGATTACTATTATTTTTTTACTCGCCACCCTTCATGCCAAATGCGTGCCACAAAAAACACACAGCAGATAACAGACTAATATTCAACAAAATACACATCACAAGAAACTTTCTATCCATCCAACATACCCTTCCATTTTGAAAAAAGGATTCTATTTTGAAAAGCTTTGTACTTTTCCAGAATTTCAGAAGAGAAAAAATAAGCAAATTATCACTTTGAAAGGGGGATTTTCATTTTGAAAAGGCAAGAGAAGGAAACATAATACTTATAATACACTGATAATAAGAGATTAACAACTAATATAGGTCTATTGGTATATGCTTTGCAAAGAGATAGATATCTGTCTCTTATACACATCTGACGCTGCC
>ENA-OYDY01000317-OYDY01000317.1-human-gut-metagenome-genome-assembly--contig:-NODE-317-length-16729-cov-3.597637_pt1 | contig 16729 bp, 11 predicted proteins | sample MGYA00243550_ERZ652905 | MGnify/ENA primary metagenome ERZ652905 (study PRJEB26926, sample SAMN06164730) | human gut metagenome | biome: ENVO:00009003; feature: ENVO:2100002; material: ENVO:00002003...
GTTATGCAATATATGATACGAGAAATGAAAAGCCAAGAATACAGATTGTTAAGCGATTTTTTATACGAAGCGATTTATATTCCGGAAGGTGTTGAAGCACCACCTAGATCAGTCATAGACTTTCCAGAATTACAAGAATATATCATTGAGTTTGGGAATCGAAAACACGATAAAGCCTTAGTTGCAGAAATTCAAGGAGATATAGTAGGAGCTATTTGGGTAAGAATTATGAATGATTATGGACACATTGATAATGATACACCATCTCTTGCTATGTCTGTCTGCCCTCGATATAGAGGATTAGGCATTGGAACTTCATTATTGAAACAACTATTACAAGTAGAAAGATTGGCTGGATATTCAAAAATATCCCTGTCCGTTCAGAAAAGTAATTATGCAGTGAAAATGTATGAGAAAGTGGGATTTACTGTTGTTGACGAAAATGATGAGGAGTATATTATGATTGTAAATCTATAAAAAATACAGTTTGCATAACAAATAACCTAACCCCAATTTAATATTCACAGTTTTACCCAGCAGGAAATTATTTAGGTTTCCTGCTTTTCTTTTATCCAAAAACCGAAAGGAGGACAGAACACCATGCCAACCAAAGCTGAACTGTATGCGCAGATGGCGGACAAGGTGGCAACACAGCTCACGGGGAGCTGGCAGGAATGGGCAGGGTTTCTCACCACTGCTTCCCGCCTTTACAAGTACCCGTTCCATGAGCAGCTGATGATCTACGCCCAGCGACCGGACGCCACCGCCTGTGCAGAGTACGATTTGTGGAATGAAAAGATGGGCCGGTATGTAAGGCGCGGTTCCAAGGGAATCGCTCTGGTGGACGATTCCGGGGACAGACCACGCCTGCGCTATGTCTTTGACATTTCCGACACCGGAACCCGTGAACATTCCCGCACTCCCTGGCTGTGGCAGCTGGAGGAGCGCCATTTGGATTCGGTGCAGGCCATGCTTGAGCGCACCTATGATGTTTCCGGTGATGACCTTGCCGGACAGCTCACCGAGGTAGCCGGAAAACTGGCCGAGGAATACTGGACGGAGCATCAGCAGGACTTCTTCTATATCGTTGACGGTTCCTTTTTGGAGGAATATGATGAGTATAACATCGGAGTGCAGTTCAAGGCAGCCGCCACCGTCAGCATCACTTACGCTTTGATGTCCCGCTGTGGACTGGAGCCGGAACGCTACTTCGACCACGAAGATTTCATGGCGATCTTTGATTTCAACACCCCGTCCACCATCGGGGCGCTGGGAACAGCGGTCAGCCAGATCAACCAGCAGGTGCTGCGGCAGATCGGCGTTACCGTCCGAAATGCAGAGCGCGAAGCCAACCAAGAAAGGAGCAAACAAGATGAACAATCCCATGACCTATATCCAGAACGGAGACTATCTGATTCCCGACCTGAAGCTGAGCCAGCAGCCGGAGAAACCCCTGGGCAAGTACGGCAGGATGAGGAAAACCTATCTGAAGGAACACCGTCCCATCCTCTACAACCAGATGTTGCTGAGCGAGAAGCTGTACCCGCACCTCATCGAGATCGACGAGACCGCCCAGAGCAGACTGGAACAGATGATGCTCCAGCTGGCGAAGGAAGCGGGAGCCACCGAGGAACTGAAAGCCAGCGATCCCATGAAGTGGGTGGGGCTGATGAACACCTGCAAAGCCCAGGCCGAGGAAATCCTGATGGCGGAGCTTATCAACAGCTGACCCTAAACCTGTTCCTCTCCGAAGCGGAACAGATCCAATCCATAGATGAAGCAGAGAATGTAGCGCATACATCCTCTGCTTTTTCTTTTGCCCAAAATGATATTGACCATGTGCTGCGTTTGGGAGGCAATACAGATCGTCAGAGGGAGCGTGTGGTTGCAGCCTTTGAAAAGCAGAAAACCACCGCTGAGATTGCCGAGATACTGAAAACGCTGTACCACGGCGGCAATGGCCTTGGCAGTGTGAGCGCATGGTATGCCGAGGATGGTATCCATCTTTCCCATGGGAAGTCTGTCCGTTATGACAGGTCTGCCCAGGTCATTTCCTGGGAGAGCGCCGCAGAGCGTATCGGGGAGCTTTTGGAGAGCGGCCAGTTTGCCTCCAATGTGGAGCTTGCAGAAGCGGCAGGCTATGAACGCTCCCTCCTCTCGGAAAAGCTCTGGCATCTGTATCACGATCTCAGTGAGGACGCCAGAAAAGCCGGATATTTGTCCTGCCTGTCAGAGATCAAAGGCAATGGTTTCCCGGAGGAGACCCGCCGCCTGACGGAGCAGCTGAGTGACCCGGCTTTCCGCCAGACCCTCAAGGAAGAATACGCCGCCTTCTGGACTGCCTATCAGCAGGACCGTGACCTGTTGCGTTTTCACTATCATAGACCGAGGGAGATCTGGGAGAACCTGAAGGACCTTGACCTGCCCCGCAGGACCTTTTCTTCAGACCTTTCCCAAGTGCCAACCGTCCAGCATTTCATTACCGAGGATGAGATCGACGCCGCCATGACCGGCGGAAGCAGTTTCGCCGGAGGAAAAGGCCGTATCTATGCGTTCTTCATGGCAAACCATACGGATAAGGAGAAAGTGAGATTCCTCAAAGACGAGTATGGCATTGGCGGACGCTCTCATGCCCTGTCCGGCGCAACACACAGCGGCGAAGATCACGATGGGAAAGGACTGCACTATAAAAAGCAGGACTGCCCGGATGTTCACTTGAACTGGGAAAAGGTTGCCAAGCGCATTACCTCACTTGTCCAGAAAGACCGCTATCTTACCGAACAGGAACAGGCGCAGTATGACAAAATCCAGGCTGAAAAGGAATTGGCAGAAGAAGATGCCATCCAAGCCCAGCAGCCGGAGGTGGAGGAAGAAACGCCAAAGCCTACCCTTCGGGAGCAGTTTGAGCAGTATAAGCCTGTGGTGACTGCCGCCATTTCCGAGGATACCGCATATCGCAATGCCTGCGGTCATTCTGACCATGAAAATGCTGTCATCGAGGGCAATGCCGCTGTGCGCCGTGCGATTCTTGGCTCTAAGGATATGGAGCTGATCCGCCTCTATTCGGATGTGCCGGAGTTCCGCCAGCGTCTGCACCGGGAAGTGATCGACGAAACCTATCCAAAGCTCCATGAGCTTCTGCGCCCTCTTTCTCAGGAAGATATTGATACTGCCCTTTGTGCATGGAACGGCAATATCGAGAGTAAACACGCTGTCGTCCGTTATATGAAAGACCATGCAAGAGAAAAAGATACCGCCGCATGGCTGGCTCAGGAATACGGCGGCAGTAACAGCAACAGCCTGTTCGTTGTCCGTGCCGGCAGCCCGGAGGAAACGCAGCTGCCCTGGCCGAAGGTACAGCGCAGGCTTGCCCAGCTCATTCAGGAGGACCGGTTCTATACCGAAGAAGAACAGGACCGTTTTGACAATATCGACCCCATCGCCATCCGGGAAGCCCTGGAGGAAAGGGGCATCGTCAACGGCCAGGTGGCAGACTCGGAAAAACTGGACAATGACCCATTTATCCAACAGGTGATGTCAGATGCCGAGCAGATCGCAGATGCCGAGACAGAGCAGACTTCCAAAGTTTCCATTTCCGATGAGGAATATGACGCAGTTCGCCGCCCAATTCCGCAAAGAACCTCCTATGACCCAGCCGCCCCGGTCTATGCCGTGGGCGATACCGTGTATATCGAGGATGACGCCTATCAGATCACCGAGCTGCGGGAGGACACCGTACAGCTTCTGCCCACCGGGATGGTATATCCCATCTACCGGGCAGAGCGCAAAGAACAGTTCGAGCAGCTGCTTCGGGCAGACCGCCGCAATGCTTACTATACCGAGTTTCTTCCTATTGACCCGGACAAGGCAGATCAGGACTTGCGGGATGTATTGGCTCATGGACTGATGGATGAAGCGGATAAAAAGCAGATTTCCACGCTGCTGCAATCCGGCAGGAGCAACAGCGAGATCGCCTACTGGCTGAGCAGAGCCTATTCCGGTGAGATCGAGACCCTGAATCTGGAGACCGGCGATATTGCCGATTACCGTACCACGGCACAGGGCATGGAGCTGGAAGTCCTGGACGCAGAGGAAAAGCGTCTGGCTGTGCTGTATTTCCGCTGGGATGAAGTTGCGCCTTTGCTGCGCGGGATGTATGCCCGTCAGCAGGACGGTTTTGGACAGGAACAGCCCCAACCGGCTACCGAATCCCCGACCTTCCATTCCGAGACCGTGGCCGTCTATCCGGGCGATAAGAACAATCTGCCTTATGATGTGGTGGTGGAACGGTTGCATATTGAGGAGCCGGAGCCGCCAGCCCCTGTGACTGAGCCGGAGAAAACCTTTGAGGAAGTGTTGGATGAACACCCGGTTTCCATTCAGGTCAATGGCCAGTGGCAGACCTTCCCCAATGCCAAAGCTGCCGAGGAAGCCTCCTATGAGGAATACAAGGCCAACCTGCGCCGCAATGCACAGAACTTCCGCATTACCGATGAGCATTTGGGCGAAGGCGGTCCGAAAGCCAAGTTCCAGGCAAATGTTAATGCCATTCGTTTGCTGAAAGAGCTGGAAGCTGCCGGACAGCAGGCAAGCCCCGAACAGCAGGAGGTTCTTTCTCGATATGTGGGCTGGGGCGGTCTCTCTGATGCGTTTGACCCGGAGAAACCGGCATGGGCTTTAGAGTATGCCCAGCTAAAAGAACTGCTGACCCCGGAGGAATATGCCGCCGCCAGAAGCTCTACCCTCAACGCCCATTACACCAGCCCTACGGTCATTCAGGCCATCTATGAAGCAGTGGGCCGTATGGGATTTGAGACCGGAAATATTCTGGAGCCGTCTATGGGTGTGGGCAATTTCTTTGGTATGCTGCCGGAGAAAATGCGAAACAGCCGTCTGTACGGCGTGGAGCTGGACCCTGTTTCCGGGCGCATCGCAAAGCAGCTCTATCCCAAGGCGGACATCACAGTAGGCGGCTTTGAGACCACCGATAGGCGTGACTTCTTTGACCTTGCCATCGGCAATGTGCCTTTCGGTCAGTATCAGGTCAATGACAAAGCCTACAACAAGCTGAATTTCAGTATTCACAACTACTTTTTCGCCAAAGCACTGGACCAGGTGCGTCCCGGCGGCGTGGTGGCTTTTGTAACCTCCCGCTATACCATGGACGCCAAGGATTCCACCGTGCGCCGCTATCTTGCCCAGCGTGCCGAGCTGCTGGGAGCGATCCGTCTGCCGAATGACGCGTTCAAAAAGAATGCCGGTGCCGAGGTGGTATCGGACATCATCTTCCTCCAAAAGCGGGACCGCCCGCTGGACATTGCACCAGAGTGGACGCAGACCGGACAAACGGAGGATGGGTTTGCCATCAACCGGTATTTTATCGACCACCCGGAAATGGTGCTGGGCAGACAGGAGCCGGTAAGCACTGCTCATGGTATGGACTACACCGTGAACCCTATCGAGGGACTGGAGCTTTCCGACCAGCTGCATGATGCGGTGAAGTATATTCATGGCACTTATCAGGAGGCAGAGCTGCCGGAGCTGGGCGAAGGCGAAGCCATTGACACCTCCATTCCTGCCGACCCAAATGTGAAGAACTATTCCTATGCCATTGTAGACGGGCAGGTGTACTACCGGGAAAACAGCCGTATGGTGCGCCCTGACCTCAACGCCACCGCAGAAGCCCGCGTGAAAGGTCTTGTGGGACTGCGTGATTGTGTGCAGGAACTGATCGACCTTCAGATGGATGCAGCGGTTCCGGACAGCACCATTCGGGAGAAGCAGGCGGAACTGAACAGCCTCTATGACAGCTTTTCTGCCAAATACGGTCTCATCAATGACCGTGCAAACCGTCTGGCCTATGCAGATGATTCTTCCTATTACCTGCTCTGTGCGCTGGAAGTCATCGACGAGGACGGGAAACTGGAACGTAAGGCAGATATGTTCACCAAGCGTACCATCAAGCCCCATCAGGCGGTGGCTGTGGTGGATACGGCAAGTGAAGCACTGGCGGTGTCCATCTCGGAAAAAGCCTGCGTGGATATGGACTATATGAGCCAGCTTACCGGAAAAACAAAAGAAGAACTGGCCGGAGAGCTGCAAGGCGTAATCTTCCGTGTACCGGGACAGTTGGAGCAGGACGGAACGCCCCATTATGTGACTGCTGATGAATACCTCTCCGGCAATGTACGCCGCAAACTGCGTCAGGCGCAGCGAGCGGCACAGCAGGACCCGGTTTATGCAGTCAATGTGGAAGCTCTTACCGCCGCCCAGCCCAAAGACCTGGATGCGTCGGAGATCGAGGTGCGTCTGGGCGCTACCTGGATTGACAAGGAGTACATCCAGCAGTTTATGTACGAGACCTTCAACACCCCGTTTTATCTCCAGCGCAGTATCGAGGTCAACTATTCGTCCTTTACCGCTGAATGGCAGATCAAGGGGAAATCTTCTGTATCCTACAACGATGTGGCAGCTTATACCACCTATGGGACCAGTCGTGCCAATGCCTACAAGATTTTAGAGGACAGCCTGAACCTGCGGGATGTCCGCATCTATGACACCATAGAGGACGCAGACGGAAAAGAGCGCCGCGTACTAAACGCCAAGGAGACCACTCTGGCTGCCCAAAAACAGCAGGCGATCCGGGAAGCCTTTAGGGACTGGATCTGGAGAGACCCGGAGCGCCGCCAGACTTTGGTGCGCCAGTACAACGAGGAAATGAACTCTACCCGTCCCCGTGAATATGATGGCAGCCACATCACTTTTGGAGGCATGAACCCGGCCATTACCCTGCGGGAACACCAGAAAAGCGCCATCGCCCATGTGCTGTATGGAGGAAATACCCTGTTGGCACATGAAGTAGGCGCAGGCAAAACTTTTGAGATGGTAGCTGCTTCGATGGAAGCCAAACGCCTGGGCTTGTGCCAGAAATCTCTCTTTGTGGTTCCAAACCATCTGACAGAGCAGTGGGCGTCGGAGTTTCTGCGTCTCTATCCTTCCGCCAATATCTTAGTCACCACCAAAAAGGACTTTGAGACCCATAACCGCAAGAAGTTCTGCGCCCGTATTGCGACCGGTGACTACGACGCCATCATCATGGGACACAGCCAGTTTGAGCGTATCCCCATCAGCCGGGAGCGTCAGGAACGGCTTCTCTATGAGCAGATCGACGAGATCACCGAGGGTATCGCAGAGGTGCAGGCCAGCGGCGGCGAGCGTTTTACCGTCAAGCAGCTGGAGCGTACCAGAAAGTCTCTGGAAGCCAGACTGGAAAAGCTGCAAGCCGAGGGACGAAAAGACGATGTGGTGACTTTTGAGCAGCTGGGTGTGGACCGTTTGTTTGTGGACGAGGCCCACAACTATAAAAACCTGTTTCTATACACAAAAATGCGGAATGTGGCTGGTCTTTCCACATCGGACGCGCAGAAATCCTCCGATATGTTTGCCAAGTGCCGCTATATGGATGAGATCACCGGAAACCGTGGCGTGATTTTTGCCACCGGCACCCCGGTCAGCAACTCCATGACCGAGCTTTACACCATGCAGCGTTACCTTCAGTATGAACGCCTGCAAGAACTGAACATGACCCACTTCGACTGCTGGGCTTCCCGATTTGGGGAGACCGTCACAGCATTGGAGCTGGCACCGGAAGGCACCGGCTACCGGGCAAGAACGAGATTCAGCAAGTTCTTTAATCTGCCGGAGCTGATGAACCTGTTCAAAGAAGTGGCCGACATTAAGACTGCCGACCAGCTGAATCTGCCTACCCCGGAAGTGGAATACCACAACATCGTGGCGCAGCCTACCGAACATCAGCAGGAAATGGTCAAGGCCCTTTCGGAGCGCGCATCGCTGGTACACAGCGGAACCGTTGACCCGTCCCAGGACAATATGCTCAAGATTACCTCGGATGGCCGCAAGCTGGGGCTGGACCAGAGGATCGTCAACCAGATGCTGCCGGATGAACCTGGCACAAAGGTCAATCAGTGCGTGGACAACATCATGCAGATCTGGCGGGACGGCAAAGCTGACAAGCTGACCCAGCTGGTGTTCTGCGACATTTCTACACCACAGGCCAAAGCTCCTGCAAGCAAGGCGGCGAAAACGCTGGATAATCCACTGCTTCACGCATTGGAAGGCGCTGTGCCTCTGCCGGAACAGGAACCGACCTTTACGGTATATGACGATATTCGTCAGAAACTCATTGCTCAGGGGATGCCTGCCGACCAGATCGCTTTTATCCATGAAGCCAATACCGAAGTGCGGAAAAAGGAGCTGTTCTCTAAAGTCCGTACCGGTCAGGTTCGTGTCCTTTTGGGCAGCACCGCCAAGATGGGCGCAGGCACCAATGTGCAGGACCGTCTGGTGGCACTTCATGACCTGGACTGTCCGTGGAGACCGGGAGACCTTGCCCAGCGCAAGGGCCGTATCGAGCGCCAGGGCAACCAGAATCCTCTTGTCCATGTGTACCGCTATGTGACCGAAGGAACCTTTGACGCATACCTCTGGCAGACGGTGGAGAATAAGCAAAAATTCATTAGTCAGATCATGACTTCTAAATCGCCGGTGCGCTCCTGCGATGATGTGGATGAAACAGCCCTCAGTTTTGCCGAGATCAAGGCTCTGTGCGCCGGAGACCCCCGTATCAAAGAGCGTATGGATTTGGATGTGGAGGTATCCCGCCTGAAGCTGATGAAAGCCGACCACCAGAGCAAGCAATATCGTCTGGAGGACCAGCTGCTCAAATACTTCCCGGAGGAGATTGAAAAGCACAAAGGTTTTATCAAGGGCTTTGAATCCGATCTGGAGGTTTTGGCAGCGCACCCGCACCCGGAGGACGGCTTTGCCGGTATGGAGATTCGTGGAGACCTGCTGACCGATAAGGAGAACGCCGGCGCAGCCCTTTTGGATGCCTGCAAGGAGGTCAAAACCTCCGATCCGGTGCAGATCGGCAGCTACCGGGGCTATGCCATATCCGTGGAATTTTCCGCTTGGAAACAGGAGTATACGCTCCTGCTGAAAGGACAGATGACCCACCGGGCAACCCTTGGTACAGACCCTCGCGGAAATCTTACCCGTATCGACAATGCCCTCGCCCAGATGCCCCAGCGTCTGGAGGCGGCAAAGGCCCAGCTGGATAACCTCTATCAGCAGCAGGCTGCCGCAAAGGAGGAAGTCGGAAAGCCATTCCTTTATGAAGAAGAACTGAGAAGCAAAAACGCCCGTCTGGTGGAGCTGGATACCCTGCTCAACATCGACGGAAAGGGACAGGCACACACCGAGTCTGTTGTTGCCAAAAGTACACGGCCTTCGGTGCTGGATAACCTAAAACGCCCGGTGCAACCCCGCAGTACAGACAAGAAACCAAAACAGCATGAGGAGGTGCGATAACATGAATACCAACGATCTAAATACAGCCCTTTATGAAAAGATGGCTGCCGAGCAGGACAAATACAGGGACTGGCTGAAAAGCCAGCCCCCGGAAGAAGTCTTAAACCATGCCTATGAGTACACCATCCGCGAGGACATCGTGATGGCAATGGAGGAACTGGAGTTGATCGACACCCAGGCTCAGGCACTTTTGGAATCTCCCTCTCCGCTGGCGGATGTGTACCGTTACTTTGAAAAGCTGGAGACCGGTCACATGGATGTGATCCGGGACAGCATTGAGAACCGTGCCGATGATGTGTGCAGAGCCAAAGAGGAACTGCGAACAACACCGGTCTATCCCCACTCTGCCGCCTATGCGAGAGAACATGGGGAGCTGGAGCAGTACCGAGCTTCCAACAATGTAAATCTCCAATGCAAGGAGTCCATTGAAGCGGCGGTGCGGGAACACTTCGACGGAATGTATCTCAGTCACGATGCGGCAAAGGGTGTGATCGAGACCTATGGCATGGAGCGTGTGGCTTTGGTTCTGGCCAACACCGTCCAGCTTCAGGACTGGGATGGGCGCTACTCCCGACGCAATAAGGAATGGGCTAAGACCATTCCCAACGAGAACCCCGAAACCGTCCGTTGTGGTTATGTCCTGAACAGCCACCCTGCTGTGCTGGATGGCTTTATTGATCTGGTGCGAGAAGAACAGCAGCGCAGCCGTACTCAGGGAGAAAAACTGCAACCGTCCCGCCCCTCAGTACGGGATAAGCTCAAACAGGAGCTGCCTGCCCATAAGCCTGCCGCCCCGAAGAAACGGGAGCCGGAGCGATAACTATGGCAAAGCGTAAGCGGGATATGCAATTAAACTTTAGAGTTTCAGCGGAGGAGCTTGCTGTGATTGAGCAAAAAATGTCTCAGTTTGGAACCTCCAACCGTGAAGCCTATCTAAGAAAAATGGCGCTGGATGGGTATGTAGTCAAGCTGGAGCTGCCGGAGCTGAAGGAGCTTGTTTCCCTGATGCGCCGAAGCAGCAACAACTTAAACCAGCTGACCCGTAAAGTGCATGAGACTGGGCGGGTTTATGATGCTGACTTGGAGGATATATCCCAGCGGCAGGAACAGTTATGGGAGGGCGTAGAGGAAATCCTTACCCAGCTTTCTAAACTTTCATAACAGGGATAGGTACTCCATTTGCGGAGGGAGGAACGGCGTTTCTTCGCCGCACCTTCCTCCGCTTTTTCTTTTTGTCTGTATCCTTGTCTTTTGTCTGTCCGCATCGGATAATATGAGTAGAATAGGAAGCGTAGCAAAGGAGTGAAAACAGATGCTGACCTTTGAAAAGGTGCTGGAGATTTTTGCGGATTACCTGACCGCAGACGAGACCATAGAAGTTTATATCAGCCGCCATGGATGTGTAAGAGTTGAATTTGACCAAGATTTTCACTATTGCTCTGGCGAGGTGTGCCATACTCCCAAGGAACTGTTCGACCTCTTAGCCGATGATTACCGGACTTATCTGGAGATTGAACTGACCAAAGGAAAACGGGAAGTGACGGAAGATGATGAGAGAGAAGCGGATGCCCTGTGCAAACGGCATCTGGAGCGTTGGAAGGAGGAACAGGAATGAAGATTTTGAAATGTCTGCTGATGATCATAACTGCACCAGTCATTTTGGTGTTGACGCTTTTTGTCTGGCTCTGCACGGGGCTGATCTACATATCCGGTCTGGTGCTTGGTCTGCTCAGCACTGTAATTGCTCTGCTTGGCGTGGCTGTGCTTATTACCTATTCCCCGCAGAATGGTGTGATTTTGCTGGTTATGGCATTTTTGATTAGCCCGATGGGGCTGCCACTGGCTGCAATCTGGCTACTGGGCAAGGTGCAGAGTTTGAAATTTGCAATTCAGGAGTTGGTTTATGGATAAAAATACGCAAAACCATAAAAATGCCAGACACCGTCTGTTAAATTTGGAAAGAGAAACTATATATCCACGACTTTACTTTTGAACTAATATCGCGTATAATATTAGTGCGAAAGGAAGTGATATGATGGGACAATTTGAACAGCTGGATCAGATGCTAACAGAACAAGAAGGAATGCTGCGAACATCGCAGGTCGTATCTTCTGGAATTTCAAAGCCGGTATTTTATGATTATGTGCGTTCACGAGATTTGGATAGAGTCGCACATGGGATTTATCTGTCCAAAGATTCCTGGGTGGATGCCATGTATCTGCTTCATTTGCGATTTGAACAAGCAGTATTTTCACATGAAACAGCTTTATTTTTTCACGATCTGACAGATCGTGAACCAATAGAATATACAGTTACGGTCAAAACTGGATGCAATCCAAGCAAAATGAAAGCAGAAGGCATTCAAGTTTTTACGATTAAAGCAGACTTACATGATGTAGGACTTACAACAGCGAAAACTCCGTTCGGGCATACTGTGCCGGTTTATGATATGGAGCGAACGATCTGTGATTTGCTCAGAAGCCGTAGCAGAATTGAAATTCAGACCTTTCAGGGAGCACTGAAAGCGTATGCCCGTAGAAAAGATAAGAACCTGCGAGCTTTAATGCAATATGCTGGGATGTTCAAGGTGGAAAAAATTTTACGACAGTATTTGGAGGTACTTTTATGATAAAAACAGCAAGGCAGCTTAAAGATTTAATACGAAACCTTTCCAGAGAAAAATCCGCAGATGCTCAGATTTTAATGAGGAACTACATGATGGAGCGTTTTTTGGAGCGTATTTCTCTTTCTGAGTATCGTGATAAGTTTATCTTGAAGGGTGGTATGTTGGTAGCGGCTATGGTTGGATTGGATGCCCGCTCTACGATGGATTTGGATGCAACCATAAAAGGAGCTAATGTTAATGTGGAGGATATTGAGAATCTAATTTCATCAATCGTAACTGTTCCGATTGATGATGGTGTTAAATTTCAGCTGAAAAGTATTTCGGAGATTATGGATGAAGCAGAGTATCCGGGGATTCGTGTCAGCATGAGTACAACATTCGATGGTGTAGTGACCCCTTTGAAAATTGATATTTCTACGGGAGATGCAATCACTCCAAGAGAGGTTCGGTATTCATTCAAACTTATGCTGGAAGATCGCTCCATTGATATTTGGGCTTATAATTTAGAAACTGTGCTGGCAGAAAAACTGGAAACCATTATTACCAGAACCACAACCAATACCCGCATGAGAGATTTCTACGATATTTACATTTTAGAACAGCTGCATGGAACCACGCTGAACCCGAAAATTTTACATGATGCGCTTCTGGCAACTGCTCATAAACGGGGATCGGAGAAGTATCTTAACCAGGCTGAAGAAGTTTTTGACGAAGTGGAAAATGATTCGGTTATGCAAAAACTTTGGGAGGCATACCGTAAAAAGTTTTCTTATGCTTCTGATTTGGAATGGGATGTGATTATGAAAGCAATTCGCAGGTTATATGTTCTTTGCGAGAAGGGCATCAGCTTATGAAAAAGCATGGACACTATTGTAAAGTTTGTGGTGAATACAAAGCCAACGAAAAATTTTCAGGCAAAGGTCATGCATCCCACATTTGTAAATCCTGTGCTTCGCTACCAGCAGAAAAGCAGGCTGAACTGATGACACTGAATCGTCTTTTGAATCTTCCATGGAGGCTATCGAAAGAGCAGTTGTCCTGGCTGAAAAATCGACTAAAGGATAGGCGGCCTGATGTCCGTGCATTGGCGCAAGAGCAATATGAAATGAGATTTCCACCAAGACACTTAGAAGATGATGAGTTCAATTTTTTCGATGAAGAAAGTTTTATAGAATAGTGAAAGCGGTCTGCTATGGCAGGCCGTTTTCTTTTCGGGAAGGAGGTCTGACCTATGGCAACCACGAGAATCATGCCGCTTCATGTCGGCAAGGGCCGCACAGAAAGTCGGGCGATCAGTGACATCATCGACTATGTGGCCAATCCCAAAAAAACAGATAATGGCAGGCTCATTACCGGCTATGCGTGTGACAGCAGGACTGCGGATGCAGAGTTTCTTCTGGCAAAGCGGCAGTACATTGCCGCTACCGGACGAGTGCGCGGTGCGGATGATGTGATTGCCTATCATGTGCGCCAGTCCTTCCGCCCCGGCGAGATCACCCCGGAAGAAGCTAACCGGCTGGGTGTGGAATTTGCCAAGCGATTCACCAAGGGCAATCATGCCTTTGTGGTCTGCACTCACATAGACAAGTCGCACATTCATAATCACATTATCTGGTCATCGGTCAGCTTAGAATATGACCGGAAATTCCGAAACTTTTGGGGCAGCACCAAGGCAGTCCGACAGTTAAGTGACACCATCTGCGTCGAAAACGGACTGTCCATTGTGGAGAATCCGAAACCTCACGGAAAGAGCTATAACAAATGGCTGGGCGATCAGGCAAAGCCCTCTCACCGAGAGCTGCTGCGTGTAGCGATTGACAACGCATTATCACAAAGTCCTGCTAATTTTGAGGAACTGCTGAAGCTGCTAAAAGAGTCCGGCTGTGAAGTATCAAAGCGCGGAAAATCGTATCGCCTGAAGCTCCCCGGTTGGGAGAAAGCCGCCCGCATGGACAGTCTGGGCGAAGGATATGGATTGGAAGATTTGCAGGCAGTTCTCTCCGGGAAGAAAGCGCATACCCCACGAAAGAAAACAGTCACACAGGCAGAGCCGCCGAAGGTCAATCTGCTGGTGGACATTCAGGCAAAATTGCAGGCTGGAAAAGGTGCTGGCTATGCTCGATGGGCCAAGGTGTTCAACCTCAAGCAGATGGCGCAGACCATGAATTACCTGTCAGAGAATAACCTGCTGGAGTATGCGGTTTTGGAAGAAAAGGCTGCGGCTGCCACGGCACATCACAATGAGCTTTCGGCGCAGATCAAAGCGGCTGAAAAGCGCATGGCAGAGATTGCTGTTCTGCGTACTCACATTGTAAATTATGCCAAGACCCGTGAGGTCTATGTGGCATACCGCAAGGCAGGCTACTCTAAGAAATTCCGGGAGGAACATGAGGAAGAAATTCTGCTCCACCAGGCTGCTAAGAATGCCTTTGATGAGATGGGCGTCAAGAAGCTGCCCAAGGTCAAAGAGTTGCAGACAGAGTACGCGAAATTGTTGGAAGAAAAGAAAAAGACCTATGCCGAGTACCGGCGTTCCCGTGAGGAAATGCGGGAGCTTTTAACGGCAAAGGCAAATGTAGATCGAGTGCTGAAAATGGAGGTAGAACAGGATGTTGAAAAAGAAAAAGACCACGGCCAGCGGTAAGCTGGTCCTGGTCAAAAGCGTTCGCAGAACGCGCAGCCACAGAATGAAATTCTGTGTTCAAAGGGGCTTGGGGGCACTGCCCTCAACAAGCAGTTTGTGGCGAAATGGATAGCCACAAGCATTGCTTGCCACAATATGCTGCGCATAAAATGAAAAACTAACGACGGGACGCTTACTGCCTCCTATCGTTAGTTTTCTGTGTTTAAGCGACTTATAAAACCAATCAGCATAATCAGATCGTCATCTGACATCTTTCTCATTCCGTCCAAAGCCTTCTTGATAAGCTGAGGGTTATTTTCCTGTGCATCAAAAAATTGAAGCGGTGTGATTTCAAAATACTCACAGATGTTGAGGAACTGCTTCATAGACGGCATAGAACGCCCAGAGGAAATCGCCTGAATATAGCTTCTGTTCTGCCCTAACTCCATGCTCATCTGATATTCTGAAACGCCTTTTTTCAATCGTAATTCTGTGATTCGATTGCGGATAAATTCTTCGTCCATACGCTCACCTCTCTGCTCTTTTAGCATAGCAGAAAGCAATTCTTGATACTTCGTATGGGTTGTGTTATAATTTTGTAATATAACCTTTATACGCATTATTATTTGCGTTATTTTTGCTTTATATGCGTAATCAAGGCAGTTATCAAGGGTGATTTATATGAATCAGTATGCCTGCGCCATTACCGGCCACAGACCAACAAGATTTTGCTTTGGATATAATGAGGAAGATCCCCTATGCCAAAAACTAAAAGAATGTCTCCTGGAGCAGTTTCGCATACTCCATGACGAGAAATTTGTCCGTACTTTTTTTGTCGGCGGTGCTCTTGGTGTGGATATGTGGGCTGGAGAACAGCTGCTGACATTGAGAGCACAAACGGGATACGAGGATATTAAAATTATCGTTGTAGTTCCCTTCATCGGCTATGACTCTAAATGGCCGGATCAGAGTAAACATAGATTGAAAAAGCTGATCCAAAACGCAAACGATTCTATTGTTATTTCACATTCTGCGGATGTTTCCAGTTATAAAAAAAGAAATTATTATATGGTCGATCATGCAGAGTACATCATCGGTGTGTTTGATAATCAGAAAAAGCTGCGCTCAGGCACAGCACAGACAGTCAACTATGCCTTGCATCAGGGAAAAGTAATCACTCTGATCCATCCAGACACTATGGAGATAACAGCCCCTGCGCCTTAACAAATTCACAAAAATTTTTCATTAGCATTTCCAACAAAATATTTTCATTGAAGGGGTGCTGTGATATAATAAGATATAAAACTACGCTCAGAACAAATGGTGCCGCTATGAACAAATATATTGGACAGCAATTTGCTGCTTTAAGATACGAAAAAAATATTTTGGTTGTTGAAGAAACTACATCTGCTGGTGGATGCGGCTCCTTCAACGCGGCTTCTTCATGTCCTGCGTCAGCCTGTCTTTATGACAGTGCGGCGTGGGGCTTTTTTATTGCCTGAAAGGAGTATGAGAACATGAGTCTGAAATATACCTGCCCCAGCTGTGGAACCCCATTGGGTTATGAGGGATTGTGTTGGAAATGTAAGTGCGAGCAAGAACGGCAAGCTGCTCTGGCCTGGATGCCGGAACAAATTGTCGAAAAACAAAGAAACTTGATACAGAACATCCAGAGGCTGGCTGATATGGAGGACCCGGAGTTCACCGACTTCTGGCAGCTGCTTAGCTACCATGATGCCATCACCCCGGAGATTCAGCGAGTGGCACTGGCCGCAGAGGTGTTCTGGCCCTGTGAGATCTATTATCATGCTCCCGCCGATGTGCGGGATGGTCTGATCCATGCGCTGTTGTCCGCGGAATATTCCAGCGCGGCCTCCAACCTGATGAGTTGCCTTGCTATGCAAGGAGATGACAAGGCAATGGAGACTCTGCTGGAGCTGGAGCGAAATCCCCGGCCCTGGCGCAAGGGCCTCTATGTAGACCCATCCAGCTATGCGCAGATCGGAGGCTGGACCTTCGACAAGGAGGGCCAGAAAATCCAACTCAACTTCGACACCTGCTATCCTATGGTCAAAGGAACCACCGATGAG
>ENA-OYDY01000347-OYDY01000347.1-human-gut-metagenome-genome-assembly--contig:-NODE-347-length-15947-cov-5.832746_pt1 | contig 15947 bp, 17 predicted proteins | sample MGYA00243550_ERZ652905 | MGnify/ENA primary metagenome ERZ652905 (study PRJEB26926, sample SAMN06164730) | human gut metagenome | biome: ENVO:00009003; feature: ENVO:2100002; material: ENVO:00002003...
TCTAAGATTACTCTTTGACCTCTGATTTCATAAATTCTTTCTTTCATATACTCTTTCATAACACATAGAGGATGCAACAGCAGAACCTATTCCCGTCAGATAAAAAGCTATTTTCTCTCCCTTGTAATCCAGACAATAGATTGAAATGTTTCCATTACAAGCGCCAATTTCACCTATAATTTCACATTTATAATGTGATACTAAATATGTATGTATCTCCTTAGAAAAGATAATCATACATTTGTCTGTAATATGCTTTCCGGCTCCATAAATAACATTTAAATCAATTAATGCCTCTGTCTCTTTGTCAAAAAATCACTCTGTAGCATAATATCGCTCACTCTTTCTCTTCAATTATTGTAACTACTTTATTCGGATAAAAAAGACCACCTACCTGCAAAGATAAGTGGTCAGCATATACTATATTCTAATTATTGAACCATTTTCTCATCTTAGCAATTCAAATATTTACATACGCAATTAAGACCATACACGTTCATAATGTGCATAGCATAAATTTCAGTATATGAATATCCGACTGCAAATCTATTCATGAGAAAACTCCTTTCAAAAATTATTATGTTAAGATTACTCTTGTTTGTAACGCTTGTCAATCATTTTTATCTGTGGATGTACATTCTTGTCATTTTGGGTTCATCATTACCTTGAACCATACATAAAAATTCCCATCCATATCGTTCATAGAAGCCAAAATGATCCGTCACCAAATATAAAGGCGTTACTCCTTTATTTCTCATATCATCAACAACTTTGTTTAGCAAATTCCCAGCTAGTCCCTTTTTTCGATGTTCTTCTTCAGCATATACGGCGCATACATTTGGAGTCAAATCCTTTCTATCATGAAAGTCATTTTCTATTACCCCAAGTCCTGCGACAATGGATTCATCATATAAGCATATATACCAACCATACTCGGTTTTTCCTGATAAATACGCTTTCATACACTCCAGGTATGCCTCTGCCGGCACACCCCATTTACTATGAAACCACTCAGCTGCAATAGCTACTAATTCCGGTCGTTCTCTTAATGTTATAATTCTATAATTGTTCATATTGTTAATATCCTCCAATAATATGAAAGGCAGGCTAAAATAGCCCACCTTATCTCTAATTCTTAATCAAATTCAGCACTATTATATCTTAAAAATCCCACTTGCACTTTTCTTCACAACTTGCCAGATTTTCTCTTTCCTTCGCGAACGATTCTTTGAATACTTTTCTCCGAAAGTGAAAACTGCATGGCAAGACTGGCAATAGAACTACCACCTTGATATTTCTGGCTAATCTCGTGATTTCGCTGTATCAGATATTGTCTTGTATCAGTATGACTTCCCCACTCCTTTTTAGATGTGCTGGGAATATATATTGCTTTTCCATTTACATATTGCTGAATAGTTTCTATTAATTCTTTTGGCAGAACCTCTTCTGCTCTAATATAGCTCATAGTATCCTCCTAAATATAATTTCTTAGGATTCATCTGAGCTTAACTATTCTTTTTATTTTAGGCTCAGACTACTGAGCAAAAACATATCTTTTTTTCATAAATAAAATGCCCCTTTCCTTTATTAAAAAGACTTCCCCAAGCAATTAACATCACCATTATTTAGTCCGCATTTTTTATAAAACTCTAGATTATCATTTATAGAAATAAGTTCTATTGTATGAATATCCTTTACTTTAAGTTGCTCTTCTAAGGCACTAAGCAGCTTACACCCTACTCCTTTTCTCTTCCACTTTGGAGCAACAAAAATTTCTGAAACAAAGAACATATCATAGTCTGCATAAGGATCCACAAATCCCAAAAGACCACCTATAATTTCACCGTCTTCTACTGCAGCTAAACCCAGGGCTTCAAATCCACACAAAATGGACTGCACTCTTCTTACTGCCTTTTCCTGAACCCAAGCCTCATTCCAAGGCTCCTCTGAATATGCCTGTCCCATTACTCCGGCAAGCTCCTCGATATCATTATGATTAACTACTCTTATCTCCATTTATTTATCCTCCTGGCCTCGTATTACATAAAAGCGATACAATTCTTCTTTTTCATCATCAATATCTTTGTACATTTTCTTTTCTATTAAGTTGAAACCAGATTTCTCTGCTACTTTCCATGATGGTGTATTCGCATCGAGAATAGTTGCTATTATTTCAGACTCACTATATTGTTTAAAGAAAAACTGAACATATGCATTTATCGCCTCTGTCATATATCCTTTTTTCCTAAAAGGTGTTCCTATAAAATAACAAATACCAACCTTATCCACATCTTCATAATATGTAGAACCAACAGAGCCTATGACCTCTTCTGTTTCTTTTAGTATAACAGTGCAAGGTATATAATTTTCTCTTGGATTATCATTATTTGTTAATTTTAAAGCCTCTTCAATCCAATCATTGATCCACTCTGAACAATTAGCATCAAACCCAACTTGACTAAGACTCCCATCTTGAGACATACCAGAAAAGATAATCTCGTCTCCGCGCTGTATGGATCGAATAATCAATCTATTAGTTTCTAGCCACATTTAAATCACCTCTTCTGATTAAGTATAAGTTCCATCCTAATATATGAAAACCTCAATTTTAATTATAAATAAACTTGCTCCAGTATGTTTATATCATCTGAAACGCCTTCAGTGCCTCCACAATTGCCTCTTCCTTCTCCTTCGGGCACCGTGGCTGTCTAGCATCCTCCGACTTTGGCAAATTGAAATTCTCAGCCAATTCAATACCACATTTCCGTTTTACCTAAGCAATATAGAGATTCGAAACCTTCATCCCATCATTATGCTCTGCAACATACTTCTTTATCTTTTCATAGGTTGCCTTTGTCTCTGCTGAAGTACCTTCCAATTCAGCAACATCAATATAATCATCCGGCTTCTGACGGAGTTGGGAAAGAAGAACAACCGTCTCAACATGTGTCGTGTTTCCAAACTGATCCACCGCCCTTACCTTACGAAGTTCATATCCGCCCTCACAAAGCACCTTAAGATCCCTCGCTAACGTCGCCGAATCACAGCTTACATACACGATCCGCTCCGGCTGCATCTTAAGCATCGTCTCAAGACATACACCATCGCACCCCTTTCGCGGCGGATCGACCACGATCACATCCGGGTGCAGCATATCTGCATCTGTGTCTTTCTTTTTTTCATAAAATGCCGGCAGCACTTCCTCTGCTTTTCCTACAAAAAACTCAGCATTATTGATACCGTTGAGCGCCGCATTATTCTTCGCATCCTCGATTGCCTGTGGGACGATCTCCACCCCATAAACTTTTCCCGCTTTCTGTGCAAGAAAAAGTGAAATCGTGCCGATGCCGCAATATACATCCCACACGGTCTCTTTTCCGGTCAGTCCCGCATAGTCGAGCGCAAGGCTGTAGAGTTTTTCCGTCTGGACAGGATTGACCTGATAAAATGACTGCGGTGAAATATGGTATGCGACCGCTGTATCAGTCAGTGAAAAATCCTTCGTATCGCGTAGATGGATCATATCGGTAATGTATGGATCGCCCCAGATACATTTCGTCACATCCCCGAGGATCACATTTGTTTTCTTCGTATTCTGATTGATGGAAATGCTCTTCATTCCCTCGATGGCTGTCAATCTGTCGATCAGTTTTTCCACTTTAGGAAGACTATTTCCGTTGATAATCACACAGACCATAAGCTCTTTTGTGGAAAACCCATAGCGGATCAGGACATGACGAACCAGCCCCTTACCTGTATTTTCATCGTAAGATGCCACATGACATTCTTTCATATAAGAAAGGACTTCATTTAAAATAATCTGATTTTCCTCCACACCCAGTTTACAGTCATTGACCGGGATAATACTGTGGGTACGCGCTGCATAAAAACCGGCAACCGGATTCCCATCTTTATCCGCACCGATCGGAAACTGTGCCTTGTTCCGGTAGCGGTATGGTTCTTTCATCCCCACGACAGGAAGCATGATTCGGTCGATCAATTCCGGCGCAAAACCGCCAATACGAATCAGATTTCCGCGCACTTTGTTCTGCTTAAATTCCAGCTGCTTTTCATAATCCAACGCCTGTATCTGACATCCGCCGCATCTCCTGTGAAGTTCACACTGTGGTGTCACACGAAATTTAGACGGCGATAAAATCTGCTCCACTCTCGCATAACCATAATTTTTCTTCATCTTTGTGATGCGGGCTTCGATCTCATCTCCAAGCACCGCATCTTTAACGAAAAAGGTCATGCCATCGTATTTTCCGATTCCTTCGCCGTCCACGCCCATATCTTCGATTTTCAGTTCTATGATATCATTTTTCTGCATAATTATAATTTCCCGGAGCGTCTGATATTGCTCTCAAGCAGACGGTTGTACCCCTGCCATTCCTGATTATTTTCCGGCACGTTGTTAAAGATTTCGCGCACCGTCTCCATCTTTGCATCGATATTATCCGCAAAACTGAGTGCCAATGCCTCCGGCAGCGCCGGTTTTTTCGGTGAACCAAACTCTAACTCGCCGTGATGTGCTAAAATACAGTGCTTTAACTCGCTTGCCAGTCCCTTTGGAAAATCCGGGATCGTGCGGATCCTGTCACCGACCATCTCGGTTCCGATAATAATATGTCCTAAAAGCTGACCGTCATCCGTGTAATCATTTTCCGGGAATGTGGAAAGCTCCTCTAATTTTCCGATATCATGGAAAATAGCTGCCGTGATCAAAAGATCGCGGTTTAACATCGGATAACAGCCTGCAAAATAATCACAGTGCTTTGCCACACTTAAGCTGTGCTCAAGCAGACCACCGACAAATCCGTGGTGCACAGTCTTTGCAGCAGAGTGGAATTTAAAGCGTTTTTCAAAATCTGCATCTTCCACAAAAAAGCTCTCTAACAGCTTCTTTAAATGCACTTCTTTGATGCTCGCAATCAGGCCTTTTAACTCCTCATACATCTGGTCGATATCCTTATCGCTGACCGGAAGGTAATCTTTTGGATCATACTCCCCTTCCTGCACCTTGCGGACACGCTTTACATTCAGCTGTAAATTGCCCTGAAAGCTGGTGATATCACCCATTACGGCTATGTAATCCAGTGAATCGAACTCGTCGATTCCAACAGAACCAGGCTCCCAGATCTTCGCATCCAGTGTGCCCGTTTTGTCCTGTAAGATCAATGTATCATAAGGTTTTCCTGCCTTTGTCAGTGCAGACTGTTTTACTTTACATAGATAGATTTCATTAATTCGCTCGCCCTCTCTGAGGCTCTCAATATACTTCATACTACTCCTTATTCCTGCTTTTATTTTCTAAAATTATTATGCCTGTATCCGCATTTCTGCTTCTAAAACGCATACCGGTGTCCACATTTCTGTTTCTGACATGCATGACCGCATCCGCATTTCTGCTTCTAAAACGCATACCGGTGTCCACATTTCTGTTTCTGACATGCATGGCCGCATCCGCATTTCTGCTTCTAAAATACATGCCTGTATCTGGTTCACATCTCTATGGCAGTACACTGACTTCTACCGTGCAGGTGATTTCCGTATAACCTTCCGGTCCCTGCCGCTCAATCTTCACTTCCACCGTATCTTCCGGCTTTAACGAAAGCAGTTTTTTCTCATAATTTTCTGCCGTAAGAATCTCATCTCCGTCAATCTCCGTAATGACATCCCCATTCTGAAGTCCCGCCGCCATTGCCGGTGAATCCATGCAGACATCTTTGATATAGGCGCCTTTTGGTATTTCATATTCACGTTCGATCGCCGCAGTAACCGTTGTCACTTCAAGCCCGATGTACGGAATATCCTGTCCGTTTGACAACATCTCAATCAATGCCTTTAATTCAGAAATAGAAATCGCTGTCAGCGTATTCTCATCGCCTGCACTACTGTATCCCTGCATCACGATCCCGATGATCTCACCATCCACATTGACAAGCGCACCGCTTCCATTGCTGCTTCCGACAATATCTGTCGTAAATACACTGTAATTATGATCTATCGTGGAAATACTATTTGTCGTAGATGTGATATTTCCGGTCAGTATCGAATAATTTGTTCCAAGCGGACTTCCGATTGCAATCGCAATCGTTCCCTGCGTAACGGTCAGTGAATTGCCAAGAACTGCAACCGTGATCGCATTCTTTGTACTTTCTGTAAGCTCCGAAGTCTTTACGCTTAACACAGCTATCCCTGTATTGCCATCGTATTTTTTCATCTCAGCTTTCACTGAAACATCATTAATAAATGTAACGTAGATCTCCTGGGCATCCGCAATCGCCTTGCGCTCTGTCAAAACCAGAAGTTCTCTGCTGTTCTCCGCTACAATGATTCCGGAGGCCTGACCTTTGCTCTCATACGGATTATTAAACCAGTCGGTGTCACTCTTTACGCCGGTTACAGTCACAATAGACTTATTGGCTTCTTTTCCAACGGCATATAACTTGTTCTGCAGCTTCTGAAAATCAGCAAGTTCAAGTTCCCGCAGGTCATTGTCCGGAACATTCTCTCCGGTCTGCTCTGTTTCCGTTTCACCCGTCTGTTCCTGCTGTGGGTTTCCCACTTCTCCATTTTCCTGCGATCCGTTGTTCTCCGCTGCCCCGTTTTCTCCCTGCTGCCCGTCGTTCTCTGTCTCCTGTGTATCCTTCTGTTCCGACGCTTCCTGTATATCGCCCTGACTTGGCTCCTCCGTTTCCGTGACATCATCTTGCGGAATCGTAACAACCGGCTTCTCCTCTGGGTAAAACCAGTTTGAAAACTCAGGCTGCAGTAAACTAAACACCAGCGCAGCCACCGCACCAAAAATTACGGCAAGCGCTACCGTAAACAATGCTTTTTTTACAAGACGTTTTTTATTCAACGGCTTCTCCTTGATCTGTTCATTAATAAAAGAAAAGCCACCCTTCTCTTTCTCCTGCATGATTTTCCCTTCCTTAACAAAAATGAAAACCGCACCTAGTTTATTATAGTTTGAAACACATACGCTTGCAACACTATTTTTTGCATTTCCGGCTTTCATTCCCCTAATTAATGGGATATAATGTGAATTAGCAATGAGCAGTGCCAAACATGGAAATAACAAAAAATGGCTGCTCGCAGCCATTTTTTGTTATTTTTATGTTTGATAGGGCGAATGCCCATCAGCCCGGAAAATCTCTGATTTTTCGGGCTGGCACTGCGGACTAAAGTCGAACACACATATCCGTCGGCATGCTGCCACTGCAAACTAAATTTTCAACCACAAGGAATTACAAATCATATGAATGAAAAAGTTTTAAAAACATTAGAATACAATAAAATCATCGCACGTCTCGCGGAGCACGCTTCCAGCGAGGACGCAAAAAAACGCTGTCTTACCCTCACACCAGGCACAGACATAAACGAAATCAACCTTTTACAGTTACAGACCAAAGATGCCCTAAACCGTCTCTTTAAAGGCGGGCGCATCTCTTTTTCCGGTGTACACGACATCCGAGACTCCCTGAAACGTTTAGAGATCGGTGCATCCTTAAGCATCACGGAACTGCTGCGCGTCTGCTCTCTCTTAGAGGCAGCAAAACGTTCAAAAGCATTTTCCCGCACCAGCATCGGACACACCGGACCGGACCGTCCTGCCGCAGCAGACGGGACAGACGAACTTCCGGTCGACTCACTGACCGGATTTTTCGATCAGATTGAGCCGCTCACACCGTTATGCGATGAGATCCGCCGCTGCATTTTATCGGAGGACGAGATCGCGGACGATGCCAGCAGTACGCTCCGCTCCATCCGCAAATCCATGCGTGGCATGAACGATAAGATCCGCGCACAGATGAACTCGATGATCAACAACACGACCACACGCAGCTATTTACAGGATGCTGTCATCACGATGCGCGACGGCCGCTACTGCCTGCCGGTCAAAGCCGAGGCAAAATCGCAGGTTCCTGGTATGGTGCACGACCAGTCCTCCTCCGGTTCCACGCTCTTTATCGAACCGCTCGCTGTCGTAAACTTAAACAACGAATACAAAGCGTTACTGATCAAAGAAAAAGAAGAGATCGAAGTCATCCTCGCAAACTTAAGCAACTTAACGGCAGGATACTCCATGCAGCTTCACACCGACTATAACGTACTCACGGAACTTGATTTTATTTTTGCAAAAGCAGCCTTCGCACAGACTTACAATGGTGTTGCCCCGACCTTCAACACAGATGGACGGATCAATATCAAAAAAGGCCGTCATCCACTGCTCGACGCAAAAAAAGTAGTGCCGATCGACGTGCGCCTCGGAGAAGATTTTACCCTGCTTATCATTACCGGTCCAAACACCGGTGGTAAAACCGTCTCCTTAAAAACAGTCGGCCTTCTGACATTGATGGGTCAGGCAGGACTTCACATCCCGGCTTCCGAGCGTTCGGAGCTTGGAATTTTTGAGGAAGTGTTTGCCGACATCGGAGATGAGCAGAGTATTGAGCAGTCTTTAAGTACATTCTCCTCCCACATGACAAACATCACCCGCATTTTAAGCCAGGTCAACGACCGCTCCCTCGTGCTTTTCGATGAACTCTGTGCCGGAACTGACCCGACGGAGGGTGCCGCACTTGCGATCTCCATTTTATCGAAATTAAAACTGTACGGTGCGCGTGTCATGGCAACCACTCATTACAGCGAATTGAAAGTATTTGCCCTGCAGACCTCCGGCGTAGAAAATGCCTGCTGTGAATTTGACGTGGAATCTTTAAGCCCGACTTACCGTCTTTTAATCGGTATTCCTGGAAAGAGTAATGCATTTGCGATTTCCACGAAACTCGGTCTTGGTGAAGATATCATCGAGGACGCTAAGGGACGGATCAGTGAAAATGACATGAATTTTGAGGATCTTTTAGCTGACCTTGAAAAGAGCCGTATCACGATTGAAAAAGAACAGCTTGAGATCAACCAGTATAAAGAAGAGATTCAGAAACTAAAAGAACAGCTCGAACAGAAACAGGAACGTTTAGACGCAAGCCGTGACAAGATCCTGCGCGAGGCAAACGAGCAGGCTTACAATATCATCAAAGAAGCAAAAGACCTTGCCGATGAAACGATCCGTAATTTCAATAAATACGGCACCGCACATGCCCCGGTCAGCGAAATGGAAAAAGAGCGCACTAAACTGCGCGATAAGATGAACAACGCACAGAAAAAAATGTCTGACCAGAAAAAGAATGCTGCGCCAAACCATAAAGTTCCCAAAAAACTCCGCATTGGTGACCGCGTGAAAGTCATCAGCATGAATCTAAACGGAACCGTTCACTCCCTGCCAAACGCAAAGGGTGACCTTTATGTACAGATGGGTATTTTACGTTCTCTTGTCAACATCAATGACCTGATCCTGTTAGAGGAAGAAACTTCCCCGACCAGCAAAAAATACGGCCGTACCGGTGCCGGCAAAATCAAAATGAGCAAGTCCGCATTCGTCTCCACAGAGATCAACCTGATCGGCAAGACCACCGACGAGGCGATCGCTCTTTTGGATAAATATTTAGATGATGCCTACCTTGCACATATTCCGTCTGTCCGCATCGTCCACGGCAAGGGAACCGGTGCACTGCGCAATGCCGTGCAGGCGCATTTAAAACGGCTAAAATATGTGAAATCATTCCACCTCGGCGAATATGGCGAAGGTGATGCCGGCGTAACGATTGCCGAATTTAAAGACTGATTTCGTACAAATACACTGCCCAAGCAATACCATTTCGTCTGATTTACAACCAGAATACACAACTAACAGGAGGTAATTTTATGGCAGCAAAACAAAAAATACTGATCGTCGATGATGATAATAATATTGCAGAACTGATCTCTCTTTATCTTACCAAAGAGTGTTTTGATACAAAAATCGTAAATGACGGGGAGGAAGCCTTAAAAGCATTTGAGCAGTACAGCCCGAACCTGATCCTTCTTGATCTGATGCTTCCGGGCATCGACGGCTATCAGGTGTGCCGCGAGGTCCGTGCAAAAGCAAACGTGCCGATCATCATGCTCTCCGCAAAGGGTGAGATTTTTGATAAAGTACTCGGTCTTGAACTTGGAGCAGATGATTATATCATGAAGCCGTTCGATTCCAAAGAACTTGTTGCACGCGTCAAAGCCGTTTTGCGCCGTTACCAGCCGGTCAAAATTGAAGAACCTGCTTCTGAATTAAAATGCGTAAAATACCCGGATCTGATCGTCAATTTATCCAACTACTCTGTTATTTATAAGGACAATCCGATCGACATGCCGCCAAAGGAATTAGAACTTTTATATTTCCTTGCATCCTCGCCGAACCAGGTATTTACCAGAGAACAGCTTCTCGATCACATCTGGGGTTACGAATACATTGGTGACACCCGCACCGTGGATGTCCATGTAAAACGTCTCCGTGAAAAAATAAAGGACAATGACAGCTGGAGTCTCTCGACCGTCTGGGGCATTGGTTATAAATTTGAGGTTAAAAATATATGAAACGGACACTCTACCCCAAACTGCTCGGCGGCTATCTGATCTATGGACTGATCTGCTTTATTATTATTTCAACCTTTGGTTACCACATTACGTTTAACTTCTTAGAGCGCCGGGATGCCTCGACGCTCTACCGGGAGTCTGCGCTGATTTCCTCTAACTATGCGGAAAACTATTTTAAGCGTTCCACAACCTTAGAGGAAATGAAAACACAGCTCTCCACCCTAAGCACTTACCTTTCCAGCGAAATCTGGATCATCGATAAGCAGGGACAGATCCTTTTAAACACAGCTTCTGCTACTTCTCCAGTGGAAAATGCAGAGCCGGAAGTAATTCCTGATTTTGACGTAACCGATTTTGGAAGTAAATATTACCGCACTGGAAACTTTTACGGTCATTTTGACACGGAAACTTTAAGTGTTTTTTCGCCAATCACTGTAAATTATAAAGTACGCGGCTATGTGATCATACATAAACCGGTCAGCTCCATCGTCAATTTATCCAACCAGCTGACAAATCTATCCTACCAGACGTTTGCACTTTTATTTTTGGCAGCCTTTGTCGTTTTAGCGCTTTTTACCTGGATCGTCTATATCCCGATCCGCAAAATTGCGCAGGGTGCCAATGAATATGCCTCTGGAAATTTCGAGGCAAAGATCGATGTCCATTCCAACGATGAGATCGGTTATCTTGCCGCCTCGCTCAACTATATGGCAAACGAACTGAACACGCTCGAGGAGGATCAGCGAAAATTCGTATCCAATGTCTCACACGATTTCCGCTCCCCGCTGACCTCAATCAAGGGCTATGTGGAGGCAATGCTCGACGGAACGATCCCGGTGGAAATGCAGGATAAATATTTAAACATCATCCTGTTTGAGACGGAGCGCCTGAACAAATTAACGAAGAGCCTTCTGGAATTAAATAAATTCGGTTCACACGGTGTCATGCTCGATATCACAAGCTTTGATATCAATCATACGATCCGCATGACGGTACAGACTTTTGAGGGAACCTGCATGGAAAAGCATATCAGTTTCAACCTGATCTTAAGCGGCGAAACCCTGTTTGTCTCCGCTGATTTCAGCAAGATCCAGCAGGTACTTTATAACCTGATCGACAATGCGCTCAAATTCAGCCACGCAAACTCCGCAATCACGATCGAGACGACCGAAAAAAATGAGAAAGTCTTTGTTTCCGTCAAAGACACCGGAATCGGCATTCCAAAAGACAGCATCAAAAAGATCTGGGATCGTTTCTACAAGACAGACCTCTCCCGCGGAAAAGACAAGAAGGGTACCGGACTTGGACTTTCCATTGTAAAAGAAATCATCCAGGCACATGGAGAAAATATCAACTGTATCAGCACGGAAGGCGTTGGTACGGAGTTTATCTTTACGCTGCCGTTGGCAAAAGAGCAGAAGGAGCATGCCTAGTGGCATGCTCCTCCTGCTGCATAACAGAGTTGTTAAAATTCAACTTTCTCATTTTTCCTTATTTCATTAACATTGCTTTTGATATTCGGCACACAATCTTTCTAATAATTTAAAATCACAACTGTTATTTACAATACTTGGATTTACTTTATTTATGACTTTGGAGTAAGTTTGTTTTGCTTTATTTCTTATGCGAATTTCATTCTCATTACAAAATTTCCACTCCAGATTTAACAAGATTTTATTAGGATCATCTGCTATTATTCTTTCATTTATACATTCATCCGGAACCGGAAACATATAGTTAAACCGCAGTGACCCTTTCACTTTGTTATAGCGTTCAGATTCAATGTTTATCAATATATTATCCGGTTTTTGCATTTTGTAAGATGATACCGGGACATAATATTTATATTCATGAACATCCAAAACTACTCCACATGTAAACTTAGGCAAATTTCCCGGATATTCTATATTCGGAACCTTAGTAAAGTCCCTCTCGTTCATTTCTTCTTTTTGTAAGTATTTAACGTAATCTTTATCTATGTCGTAAAATGATAATGCTATTCTTCCTCCCCCAAAACAATATTTTCATACATTACATAAACCGTCCCATTATTATAAACAATAAAAAAATGCACTTTGTGCGTCTCTCAAATTATCGCAGTACCTGTCAAATCTTCACGCCAACACTCGATTAATTTCCCTCATTACTCACATAAATAAGAGATGGCAAACTCCGCGAACATTCTCTTATCATGAACTAAATAAGAGATGGCAAGCCATCTCTTATTTATCCATTATAATTCGCTCTCAAAAGCGGCGAAGCACTCTAACATTATAACTCGCTCTTAAAAAGTGGCGAAGCACTCCAACATATATAATTCGCTCTCAAAAAGTGGCGAAGCACTCCAATATTATAGAATAACTATCTTTACAACAATTATTCTCTATGTTTATAGTACGATAAATTTCATTAATTGTCAATTACTTTTTGTACTACATCTTTATTTTACCTTCCTACTTCTTTTTCTTCCCTTTCGCCTCCGGCAGCTCCCCATACATCGCAATGAACAATCCCTGCAAAAACTCTTTATGACCCACAGATAGGAAAGTGCCGCTTTTACCGGCTTTACCAACAGCCTGTCATCATAGATACCACCAACGATTTTACCGCGGTAATAAATAATAAATTCGCCCATCATAGCCCGGTATGAGATTTCTTCCAACTCCGCTAACTGTCCTAATATAAATTGTAAATATTCCTTACTTGATGCCATATCCTACTGCTCCTTCCAAAATCCACCCTTATGGAAGTTTTCATTTCCTAACGGTATTGCCGTCAGTCGGAACATCACACATCCGTCCGGACACACGATATCATTCACATATCTGCTGCTTCCGCCAAGATTCTCAAGATCTCCGCCACTTCTAACCGCCTCCATGAGTGGATAAAGCATCATCATTGTTTTTGAGCAGATTCCCTGACCATCTTTATTGACCGGACATCCATAGGTGCAGGTATATTGATCCCCAACCTCTTCCCCATTTCTGCAATAATGTTCTGTGTGATCTCCCCGTAAAAACCCTGTAACTTCTATTTCAAATTCATATTCTTCATTGTACCATTTTTTCATAGCTGGTTGCTTCTCTTAGTAATTTATTGCAACGGGGCAGCGAAAATCTCAAATTGGTATGCAGGCACATTTCTTATCCAACCCGCTTTTTATGTGCTTTCATTTTCTTCATCGCCCAATCATAATGACTGCTTGTATTACTGATAAAATAATTTCCAATACAGCTTCCGCCCACCCATGGATAATAAGTCCTGGTAAAAAGTTCTTCCTGTGAAAACGTATCTAATGCCTCCATCACTCTTTTGTGTGAATCCTTAAACCGTTCGAGTGCCTCTTCTTCGGAAATATTCTGACAGCGCCGAAAGAATACCATATTCATATCACCATACGTTTTCCAGTTATATCCTTCCAGCAGGAATGGCTTATTGCTGCCGTTTTCACGGTTTTTGACCCATTCTAAAAGCAGCAGATGCCACTCATTCAGATGTATCAGTACGTCTCTTAAATTTCTATCACGTCTCCAGTGTGCTTCCTTTTTCTTTTCATCATCCAGAAAATCATACGGTGCACTTTTCTCCGCTTCTGTTCTCCGTTCAATCATAGAAAGCAGTTTCTCATAATTTGTGTTTGCAGCCTCTATTAACTCCTGTTTATTTTTCGGTCTTGCCATTTTCAATCCCTCCATTTTAGCACGGCAACTATATATCATGTTTAGCATAACATCTTTCAACACATATGAACAGACTTCGACCGGAAACTTCGTATGAAACAAATTTTCTTATTTTCATACAACGGCACAAAACAGCCTCGGCTTAGTGCAATTTTCCACTCAAGAATCTAAAAACCACCTTTTGATATCCAAACCTATCTACAATCGAGTAGGAGGCGGTGACTAACCGCCGTCCTCTCACAGCACCGTACGTACCGTTCGGTATACGGCGCTTTCAATAGTTGACGTGCACAGACTGATAGGCTGTGGCTAAATCGTAAAAGCCACTGTTTATCAGTCTTTCTTTATTCAGCGCCCAAATCACAGCTTTGTTATTGCTGATATACCAATACTTTCTGCGACTGTTTGCTATTGTTGCCGCATAGTGTTCTGGAATTCCCAGCTTGACTAGATTTTTATATTTCGTTCTAGGTTTCTTCCACTGTTTCCATATACACATACGTATTCTGTGATAGAGCCATCCGTTGATGTCATCTATGTTGTTCTTCATACTTGCAATTCCGTAGTAGTTAAGCCATCCCCTCGCATACACCTTGATTTTCTCAAGGCTTGGCTTGATTGACTGACATCGCTTACGGGAAGATAACTCCTTCAGTCTGGACTTAAACTTCTTCCATGACTTCGGATGAACTCGGGCATAAATGCCTTTTCCGTTCCTTCCCAATGCAAAGCCAAGGAATTTAAAATTTCGGATTGCAAACACGCTGACAGTACGGCTCTTTTCTCGGTTGACTGTAAGTTTCAGCCTCTCCTCAAGATATTTTGTACTGCTTTCCAAGAGTCTCTCTGATGCTCGCTTGCTCTTTGCAAGAAGCACGATGTCATCTGCATATCTTATGCATGGAACACCTCTTTTCAGGAATTCCTGGTCGAACTCATTGAGGTAGACATTTGCCAGCAATGGTGATAGATTTCCACCTTGTGGTGAGCCTTCCTCTGTGTCAATGACCACTCCGTTTTCCATTACACCGCTTTTCAGATAGCGCTTTATCAACTGTACTACACGTTCATCTTTTACATTCTTTCGGAGAAGATTGATGAGAATTTCGTGATTAAGAGTATCGAAGTACTTTGACAAGTCAAGGACTACAGCAAATGTATAGCCTTGTTCTGCATACTCCTTAACCTTAAGTATTGCATCTTTTGCACTTCTGTTCGGACGATAGCCATAGCTACCATCTGCAAACAGCGGTTCATAGATTGGCACTAACTGTTGGGTTATTGCCTGTTGAAGTGTACGGTCTATCACTGTTGGTATGCCAAGCTTTCGCACACCACCATCTGGTTTGGGAATTTCAACTCGTCTTACTGGAGACGGAGTATACTTTCCACGATAAATGCGGTCGGTTATCTCTTGTTGATGTTCCTTTAGATATGGAAGAGCCTCTTCAATGGTCATGCCATCAATTCCCGGCGCTCCCTTGTTTGCCTTAACTCTCTTATACGCTCTGTTAAAGTTGTCTTTATACAGTATCGCTTCCAAAAGTCTCGGCTGTGCACTGTCTCTTTCTTTCCATATCCGATTGAATGACCTAGACGCTTTCACATACCCTTCATGTTCCGCATTATCTCTTTGCGAACAGCCATTGTTTTCAATGTTTTCTGCCATAGACGGTCATTCCTCCTTTCTCGGTCATACTCAAGACTCCTACTGATTCGGTCCTTCACCTCTCGGCTACTATGACCTCTGCTGACTTCTGTGCGTTCAGCATTGCTTTATGCAATGGT
>ENA-OYDY01000432-OYDY01000432.1-human-gut-metagenome-genome-assembly--contig:-NODE-432-length-14498-cov-4.828567_pt1 | contig 14498 bp, 9 predicted proteins | sample MGYA00243550_ERZ652905 | MGnify/ENA primary metagenome ERZ652905 (study PRJEB26926, sample SAMN06164730) | human gut metagenome | biome: ENVO:00009003; feature: ENVO:2100002; material: ENVO:00002003...
GGGAAATTTTATACAATCATAAATTAAAAAATAAATAAGGGAATTTTAAGAAAATTTATAGCATTATATCAGGTAATTTTGATATGCCCAAACTTGTATTTTATGTCAGGTTATTTTATAATTGCATACAATAGATTGTGTATTTTATGAGCGGGGGGAGAGAAGAAAAAACAGAAACCCAGCCTGCCTGTAAAATATGCAGAAACGAGGAATATATGAAAAAACAGAGTAAAGGAGTTCCGACAAACCGTGATATCCGTTGGGACAGACTTGATAATACAGCACACCTTTTTCCGGTCATTGCCGGGGAGAGCATGAGCAATGTGTACAGGATCAGTGTTACACTGAAAGAGGAGATCAATCCGGAATTACTGCAGAGGGCACTTGATATGGTGCTTCCGAAGTTTGACGGGTTTAACTTAAGACTGCGGCAGGGGGTGTTCTGGTATTATTTTGAGGAAAACGGAAAAGCGGCGCCAAAGGTTCGCATGGAGAACAATTTTCCATGCAGATATATCCAGCAGAATAAAAACCGCAGTTATATGTTCCGTGTGACCTATTATAAATGCAGGATCAATCTGGAAGTATTCCATGTTTTGACGGATGGAATGGGAGGAATTAATTTCTTAAAAGAGCTGACTTACCAGTATCTGCGTCTGGCACATAAAGACCTGCAGGAAAAGCTGGGAGATTCATTAAGTGTTGATACGTCTTTGAACCGGGAAGACAGTTTCTTAAAAAATTACAAAAAAAGTTCCGCAAAAGGATACCAGACAAAAAAGGCATATCTGATCCGTGGAGAAAAGTTAAGACCGGGCGAGTTCGGCGTGATGCACGGTTATATGAAAATACCGGAGTTGAAAAGGGTCTGTCATGCGATGGGAATCAGTATCAACGAATATCTGGTAAGTGTGTACATCTGGAGCGTTTATACAGAATGTCTGCACGGCATGCCGTCAAAGTGTCCGATCCGTGTTGCGGTGCCGGTTAATCTGCGGCCGTATTTTAATTCTATTACCACGAAAAACTTTTTTGTCATGGTGTCCGCAGAATTTCATCCGACCAAAGAGACCTATACGTTTGCAGAGGTGGCTGCAATCGTGAAGGAAAGCCTGCGAAGCCAGATCAACCGGGAAAATCTTGAAAAGCTGTTTTCCTATAACGTTTCCAATGAAAAACTGCTGATTGCAAGAGTTGTGCCGCTTTTCCTGAAAAACCTTGCAATGAAGTATGTATATACAACTTCTGCACTTGCCAATACTGCGACGATCACAAATATCGGCAATATTTCCGTGACAGAAGAGTACCGCCCTTATGTGGAAATGTTTCATGCATTTCTTGCCATGTCAAAGGGGCAGCATCTGAAAGGAACGATCTGCTCTTACGGGGATACACTTGTATTCAGTTTCAGTTATGATCTTGTCGATGCGTCTGTGCAGCGTGGATTTTTCCGGAAAATAGCCTCGGACGGGATTGCGGTAGAAATAAAGAGTAATGGAGTAAATTATGAGTAAATGCAGAAATTGTAATGTGGAGATATCAGATGAAACAGAGCGCTGTCCACTCTGCGGATCCGTGTTAGAATACACAGGTGAAGTGGAGAATATGTACCCGGATGTGAGAGTGTACACCCGGAAAATGACAATGATCAGTAAAATCTATCTGTTTTGTGCACTTTTGGTTGAGGTGCTGCTCATTTATATCAATGTGGTCACCGAGTCACAGATTGCATGGAGTGCGATCACGGGGCTTGGATTCTTTTACGGATATATGCTGATCCGTTTTGCAATTCTTGGAAAGACAGGTTACCGCGCCAAAATCACGGTACTCACGCTGATGGCGATACTGATCGTGATCGCAATCGATTTTCTGGTCGGCTACCGCGGATGGTCTGTCAATTATGCATTGCCGTCGGCGATCATTTTAGTCGATGTTGGTATTATCATCTGTATGATCGTAAACCGCAGAAACTGGCAGAGCTATATGATGTGGCAGATTTTTATGATTTTATGCAGCATTGTTCCGGTAATACTGATTTTTACCGGTATCGTGACGGCACAGCTTTTTGCACTGATCGCATTTGCGTTTTCCCTGTTTCTGTTTCTTGGAACACTGATCATCGGAGACCGCAGGGCAAGGGTGGAACTGAAACGAAGATTTCATGTCCGCTGAGTTATATTTAGAATAAAAAGAACAGGAGCAATCGGATGAGAGAGAGCGAAGCGAGTATCAGGGGAAGAGTCATGAGGGACCTGATCGCCCATGTGACAAATGATCACCTGATTGGGAAAAAGATAAAAAATGGAGAACTGAGGAAAAAAATCGGGGATTCGGAGCCGCCGTGGAAATGTCCGGACTGTTTTTCATTAGATGTGATCGAGATGGATAATTTCTCCATGGAGTATTTACAGGCAAAAGAAAATCCGAATACGGAAAAAGTAATCTTACAGCTTCACGGAGGCGGATATGTCGGAGCGATGCGGAATGCATACCGTATGTTTGCCGGACTTTACTGTGAAGTCAGCCATGGAATGAGTGTTCTGACACCCGATTACCGTGTGGCACCGGAACATCCGTATCCGGCGGCTTTAGAAGATGCCTATGCCGCATACTGTTATCTGTTGGAACAGGGGTGGTTTTCCGAGCAGATCATCATCGCAGGAGATTCCGCAGGAGGCGGTCTTGCGATGGCATTATGCCATTATCTGAAAGATCACGGAAAGCAGCTTCCGTGTGGGATCGTAGCCATGTCACCGTGGACAGACCTTGCGGCGAGCGGGGAATCTTACGAGACAAACTTTGAGCGCGACCCGTTATTTGGAAAAACAAGGGACAGCCTTATTTATAATAAAGATTATATTGGGGATAACGATCCGTATAATGCTTATATTTCGCCTTTATATGGGGATTTCAGGGGATTTCCGCCGATGCTGATACAGGTCGGTTCCTATGAGATGCTGCTCTCGGATTCTGTGGATGTGGCTGCAAAAGCCAGAGAACAGGGAGTAAAAGTAAGAATCAGTATTTATGAAGGAATGTTCCACATCTTTCAGATGGCAGCAAAAATGCTGCCGGAATCTAAAAGAGCGTGGGTTGAGATCGGTAAATTTATTGATGTTTTGCTAAATGACTGACATCCATATAGACAGGGATACCGTTTTCGTATTTTACCGGAACTTCACCGAGTATGAGAGGTGAAAGGTAATCGATCAGTGGCTGTGTGACATCATTGCCTGCATCATTGATCCATTCTCTCGGAATTGATTTTGCCTCGTTTGCAATGTGGCGGATCTCGGCATGCTCATAGGCGATTTCGTACGGAGAATCAGAGATACGGCGTATTGTTACCATGGAAGCGGTAACACCTTCCTCGGAGAGAGCAACCGCTTTCTGACCGAGAGTAAAAGCCTCATCAAGATCAGTCTTTGAAGCAAGGTGTGCAGCGCAGCGCTGTAATACGTTGACTTCCACGGAACGGACTTTAACGCCTAGTTTTTCTTTGACTAAAAATTCAAGTGTTTTTCCGGCTCCGCTTAACTGGCTGTGACCAAAGGTGTCAACAGAACTTTCGGAAGCACTGATATAGTTGCCGGAAGCATCGCGGATACCTTCGGATACGGCAACGATCACGTTATTGCGCTCGAAAAGCATACGCTTTACATCCAGTAAAAAGTCCTCTTTGTCAAATGGAACCTCCGGGAGATAGATCAGATGTGGTGCTGTATTATAACCGTTTCTTGCCAGTGCAGAAGCAGCGGTCAGCCATCCGGCATCACGTCCCATGATTTCCACGATCGTCACACTTTTGACTGCATAGATAAATGTGTCATGTGCGATTTCTAAAAGAGAAGATGCGATATATTTTGCGGCAGAACCGAATCCTGGTGTATGGTCTGTCTCACAGAGATCATTGTCGATGGTCTTTGGAATACCGACAATACGCACAGGACTGCCGATTTTTTTGCCATATTCGGAGAGCTTTAAGACGGTGTCCATGGAATCGTTGCCGCCGATATAAAAGAAAGCATCAATATGGTAAGTTTCAAACTGTTTGAAAATGAATACATAGGAAGAATCATCATCTAAATAATTTGGCAGTTTGTAACGGCAGGAGCCAAGATACATTGCCGGAGTGACCTTTAAGCGGTCGAGATATTCCGAATTCTGCTGCATTAATTCAGAAAGATTCGTCAGATCGTTGTTTAAAATACCTGTGATTCCGTTTAAGGAACCATAAACCGTGTCATACATGTCAGAACGCATTACACCGTCGATCACACCGGCAAGGCTGGCATTGATCGCAACAGTAGGGCCGCCTGACTGTGCTACCATACAGTTTTTTGGACTCATAAGAAAACTCCTTTGTGTTTGATCTTCTTTTTGCAATGTCTATCATACAAAAAAAGGCACGGTTGCGCAATCATTAAATTAAATAGAAAGAGTGATGGTATACCATGAAAATATGTACATTGTGTCCTAGAATGTGCGCTGTGGACCGAAAATCCGGTGAGCGCGGCATCTGCGGACAGACCACAGAGATTAAGGTGGCGCGTGCGGCACTGCACTTCTGGGAAGAACCCTGCATTTCCGGGGAGATGGGTTCCGGTGCGGTCTTTTTTTCCGGCTGTGTACTGCACTGTGTGTTCTGCCAGAATGAAAATATTGCAAATGGCACAGCTGGTAAGGTGATAAGTACGGAGCGGCTTGGCGAAATTTTTCTGGAACTCCAGGAAAAGGGTGCAAATAATATCAACCTTGTGACACCGGGGCAGTTTGTACCACAGATCATAAAAGCGGTAGAGCTTGCAAGAAATCAGAATTTAAAGATTCCCATCGTTTATAACACCAGCAGCTATGAAAATGTGGATACGATCCGTTCTTTAGAAGGAATTGTGGATATCTATCTTCCGGATTTTAAGTATTTTGATACCGCTTTGAGTGCAAAATATTCCCATGCGCCGGATTACCCTGCTGTGGCTAAGGCGGTGATAGCGGAGATGGTGCGTCAGACGGGTGCGGCAGTTTTTGAAAACGGGGAGGATTCCCTGATGAAGCGTGGTACGATCGTGCGCCATCTGATCCTGCCGGGGTGCACGAAAGATTCCAAAGCCGTTTTGAAATATCTGCATGAAACCTATGAGAATCAAATATATATCAGTATCATGCACCAGTTTACACCGCTCTCTAACGTGAAAAAATATCCGGAATTAAACCGTAAGATCACGGATCGGGAATATGATGAGGTTATTGATTTTGCAATCGATATAGGGATTGAAAACGGTTTTATCCAGGAGGGGGAGACGGCGGAGGAGAGTTTTATTCCGGAATTTGACAATGAGGGAGTTTGAGGTTGACGCATTTTCGAATATCTCATATAATTCCATAGTGATGATGGCAATAGAGGGAGTGTGAAACGAATGAAGAGAAAAGTAAGATTCATAGCTGCACTTTTCTGCATGGGATGTCTTGCGACAGAACCTGCGGCAGACATAAAGGCTGCCGGAATCCAGGTGGCTGCTGCACAGACAACACTTTCCGCAGATAATTCGCTGGAAGTGTTATCACTTTCTGCGGGAAAATTATCCCCGGACTTTACAGGAAAGACAGTACAATATACAGCTACCGTACCGAATGATGTCACAAGCGTTACAGTGACGGCAACACCGGTTAATGAATTTGCGACGGTGCAGTCGATCACAGGAAATGACAATCTGCAGGTCGGTACAAATACGATAAAAGTAGTCGTGAAGGCGCAGAACGGAGCACTCGCCCAGTATACGATAACACTGACCAGAGAAGATGGACAGACAGCAGACGGAACAGTGGATCAGCCGGCGGATGGAACAGACGGTCAGACAACAGACCAGCCGGCGGATGGAACAGATGGACAGGCAGCAGACCAGAACACAGAGTTTGAAACAGAAGAAGCGGAAGATGTTTCTAATATGGAATATCTCCAGCAGGAATACAATGATCTCTCTGAACAATATGCAAAAGAAAAGTCTTTTTCCAGAAATATGATGGGAATTATGGCTTTTGTGATCGCAGTACTTGTCGTTATTATTATCAATCTTCTATTGAGAGGACGTAAGAGTGACGACTGGGATGAGGAAGAGGATGACTGGGACTGGAAGTCCGAAAAACAGGGAAAGGATCAGGACGCAGAAGATGATACTGATCTGGAAGAAGATGATAATATAGAAGAGAATCCTGGCGTGGAAGAAGATGATTTGGAAGTAGATGATCCGGAAGACGCTGACTGGGAGGAGGAAGAAACACAGAGAAAAGGATTTTTCCACAGAAAACCAAAAGAAAAAGTGGAAGAAGAGCCGGATGATGTGGAAGAAAACGATACAGAGAACGAAGTCGGCGTATCAAAGATCCATAAAGTGCGTGCGGGATTGTTTGGACGTGGCATGTCTGACGATCTTGACGATGAGGACTGGGAAGAGGACGAAGATTTCCTGCCGGTAGAAAGAAAAAAACCGGAAGAAAAACAGCGTCCGGAGAGAAAAGAAAAACCGGAGGAGAAACAAAGGCCGGAGAGAAAAGAAAAACCGGAGGAAAAACAGCGCACGGAGAGAAAAGAAAAACCGGAGGAGAAACAAAGGCCGGAGAGAAAAGAAAAGCCGGAGCGGAAACATACTCCGGAGAAAAAACACATTCCGAGAGAAGAAGAGGACGAAGATGATTTAGAGATCATCGATTTAAATGATTTATAAATAGAAAAAGAATGGAGAAACTATGCAGATACGATATACATCAAAAGCAAAAAAAGCAATCGATCAGGCTTCAAAGATGTCGAAATCACTGCATCATCATTATATCGGAACGGAGCATATCCTGATCGGACTTTTAAAAGAAGGAACGGGCGTCGCTGCGCAGGTATTAAATGATAATGGAGTAGAACTTGACAAAGTCATGCAGCTGATCGAGGAACTCATTGCACCGGATGCACAGGTGCTGACGGCAGAGGCTAAGGAATATTCGCCGAGGGCACTGCAGGTGTTAGAAGGGGCAGCAAGGGAGGCAGCGCGTTTTCATGCAGAGGAGATCGGGACGGAGCATATCCTGATCGCGATGATGAAAGAGACAGAGTGTGTGGCATCCCGCCTTTTAAATACCTTAGCGGTCAATATCCAGAAAATGTATGTGGATATCCTGATCGCAATGGGAGAAGATGCGAGCCTGTACAAAGAAGATTTCATGAATGGTAAGCCGGTGAAAAAAACAGCATCGGATACACCGGTATTAAATCAATACTCCAGAGATCTGACTGCATTGGCGGCAGAGGGAGTATTAGATCCGTTAGTCGGCAGACAGGAAGAGATCGGCCGTGTGATCCAGATCTTAAGCAGAAGGACAAAGAATAACCCATGTCTGATCGGTGAACCGGGCGTTGGAAAGACTGCGATCGTTGAGGGAATTGCGGAGCGTATTACAACCGGAATGGTTCCGGATACCGTTGCGGGAAAGCGGGTGGTATCTTTGGATATGTCCGGAATCGTGGCAGGCTCAAAATATCGCGGTGAGTTTGAGGAGCGCATTAAAAAGGTACTTCAGGAAGTACGGGCAGCCGGCAATATCCTGCTCTTCATCGATGAACTGCATACAATCATCGGAGCGGGTGGAGCGGAAGGAGCAATCGATGCTTCCAATATATTAAAACCTGCACTTGCGCGTGGGGAACTGCAGCTGATCGGTGCAACGACAATCGATGAATACCGCAAATATATTGAAAAAGATGCTGCGCTAGAGCGCAGATTCCAGCCGGTTACGGTAGAAGAGCCGTCGGAAGAGGAGGCAGTGCAGATTTTAGAGGGACTGCGGGAACAGTATGAAAAGCATCATCAGGTAAAGATTACGGATGATGCGGTATCGGCAGCAGTACGCCTGTCTGCGCGCTATATCAATGACCGTTTCCTGCCGGATAAAGCAATCGATCTGATGGATGAGGCTGCAGCAAAGGTACGTCTGCGCGCGGGTGGAAAACCGGAGGAAGTCGTTGAATTAAGACATCGCATCAACCTGTTAGAAGAGGAAATGTTAGAATTTCTGCACGATGGTGATGTGGAAGGTGCAAAGCAGAAGAAGAACGAAAAAGAAGCGTGTGAAGAAGAGCTTGCCAAAATACAGGCAAAGACAAAGAAAGACAGCCGCAGTAAAAAGTTAAAAGTGACAGAAGACGATATTGCGGATGTGGTATCCGGATGGACGAAGATCCCGGTAAGAAAGATTGCCGAGGGGGAGGCTGCCCGCTTAAGAAAATTAGAGGCTACCTTACACAAACGTGTCATCGGTCAGGAGGATGCGGTGAGTGCAGTGGCAAAAGCTGTGCGAAGAGGACGTGTCGGATTAAAAGATCCGAGGCGCCCGATCGGTTCTTTCCTGTTCTTAGGCCCGACCGGTGTCGGAAAAACAGAGATCTCAAAGGCACTTGCGGAGGCAGTGTTTGGCAGCGAACAGTCTATGATCCGTGTTGATATGTCGGAATATATGGAGAAACACAGCGTATCAAAGATGATTGGTTCACCGCCAGGATATGTAGGCCATGAGGAGGGCGGACAGCTCAGCGAAAAGGTGCGCAGAAATCCGTATTCGGTGATCCTGTTTGATGAGATCGAAAAGGCGCATCCGGATGTATTTAATATTTTACTGCAGGTGTTAGACGACGGTCATATCACGGATTCCCAGGGACGCAAAGTGGATTTCAAAAATACGATCATTATTATGACGTCAAATGCCGGAGCACAGGCGATCATTGAGCCGAAAAAACTTGGATTTGCAGTTTCGGATGATGAAAAACAGAATTATGACCGCATGAAAAACAGCGTGATGGAAGAAGTACGCCGTATTTTTAAACCGGAATTTTTAAACCGTATTGATGAGACGATCGTATTTAGAGCGTTAAACAAAGACGATATGAAACAGATCGTTGCACTGATGTTAAAAGAACTTACAGACCGCTGTGAAAAACAGATGGGAATCCACCTTACCGTGCGTGACAGCGTCAAAAAGCATATTGTCGATAAAGCGTATGATCCGAAATATGGTGCAAGACCGCTGCGCCGTCAGATCCAGAACGATATCGAGGATGAACTGGCAGAAGAAATCCTGTCCGGCAAAGTGAAAAAAGATATGGAAGTGGTCGTGACGATCCACAAAGAAAAAGTCGTGTTCGAAACAAAATAAAATTTTACTGAAATATCCGGGAAAGCACTGGAAATCGTGACGGGGATATTATATAATAAGGGCACAAAATTTTACGATAAAGAGAAAACTACTTTATCACAGGAGGAAAAAATGGCAACGATCAGCGAATTAATTCGTTCAGAAGCAGATGGAACGATCAGTTTTGGGGATTACACATTAGGTGCAAAGGCGAAACTTGATAATTTCGAACATCAGGGAGATATCTACAAGGTGAAGACATTTTCCGAGATCACCAAGTTAGAGCGCAATGGCATGTTCGTATATGAATCTGTTCCGGGAACGGCTGTCATGAATCTGAATGCAACAGATACAGGCCTGACATTTCAGGTAGAGGGACCGGAAGATGCACAGATCACAGTAGAACTTGAGGATGAGTCAGAGTACGACATCACGATCGATGGCGCAGATGCAGGAAAGATGAAGACAAATCTTGGCGGCAAATTAAGCTTAAGTGTAGAACTTGGCGACCATCCGGTAGATGTAAAAGTTACAAAGTGTTAAGAACGGAAAAGTGAGATCAAAGGAAGCTTACATGTCAAAAGGGCATGTAAGCTTTTTTTGCGCTTTCAAGTACGAAAGTACGATTGACGGGGATAAACTGTTACATTAACATAAAAAATGCGCGTGACAATGTGCAATAAATCAGAAGGAGAAAAGTTATGAAAAGAAAGAGACTCACGGGTTGGAAACGTATGGCGGCATTTGCGATGGCGCTTACGCTGACGGTCGGAGATTGGACATCAGTAGGTGCTGCTGGATTGCCGCAGACAGATGTACAGACAGTAACAGAGGCTGTGATACAGGAAGAAGATGCGATGGAAGCAGCTTTAGCAACAGAACAGACAGAGACAGAAAGCGAAACGGACAGTGAGTCTGCAGAAAATGACAGCGGGCAGACAGAGAACAGCGAGGCATCGGAAATTCCAGAAACATCAGAGGTATCAGAAACTGAGAAAACTGTAGAAGAGACAGAAAACGTGAATGATACGGAGGCTGTTGATGATACCGAAGTGATGGAAACAGAGACGGAAGAAGAATCGGAAGAAGAAATAGAAGAAGAGACCGAAGAAGAGACTGAAGAGGAAGAACTCGCTGCAATTGATAAACCGTCAAAGGTAATCAATGTAAGAGGAAAAGATGACGGAAGTATTATAACAACAGCGTCTGGCCGGCAGTTGAGATATGCTTATGTGAATCGGTTCCAGAACGGAGTGATTGCAGCAGGTACGACAGACGAAATTGTAGGTTTTAAGATTACAAAAAGGAGCAATTTTTGGGATAAGACCGTAGGATTATATAAGTATGAAAATAACTATTATGGCCAGTGCAGCGGTACGGATATTGACGGATTTGTAAACCTGTATAATAAGGCAGAAGCCATACTGAAAGGCAAAACAGATAAATATCAAGATGCATATGGAATGTATAGAGTCAATGGTAAGACGTATAGAGTATTGCGGTCATGTGATGCGACAGGGTATCATTATGTGACAGAAGGTGATGAAATTACAGAAATCACTGTAAGTGATTCATCGGAAAATGCCAAAAAGCGGATAGATGAGTATGCAGTAAAAAATGATACACAGGTTCTTTATTATAGTTATAATGGACATTTTTATAAGCAATTAACGTATGAATCGGTATATGATTCAGCATCGAAAAAATATAAATATGTTGTATATGCAAATGCTTATGAAGAGATTTCTTTTGAAAAAACTTATGTAAAAATAAGCTGGAATCCGGTTAATAATGATACGGCCACAATGAAAAATAAAGCCGGAGACATGATGAAGGTTGGATATGAAGTGGTCTGCGATGGAAATACCAAGGTCTATAATATGCCGGGATTATTTTTGGATGCGTCAGACGGAACCGTACATGAGATGATAACATCAGATGCAGCAAGACTGCCATATGTCATATTGAATTCAGGACAGCAGGTCAGCGTAAAAGTCCGTGCTGTATATTATCATGAAGTGACAAGTAACAAACAGGAGGTATATTGGAACTGGAATGATAATAGCCAATATATTATAGAATCGAAACAGACGAAATATGTGGTGGACATGTATGGTAAATGGTCGGACACCTATACTTATAAAAATTACTCTTTAAAGAAGTTATCACCGGTAACCGGTACAAAAGTTTCTGAAAAGGGAAAAGAGATGTCAGTTACCTGGAATGCACAAAACGGAGTGGATAGCTATCGTGTGTATTACCTGCGAAGCAGCAAACCGTTAAATATTACGAATATAGAGAGCTTTTTACAGTTTTACAATAAGAGGGGAACGCTGTACGATGCTTATGTAAATGCAAAAGGAGAAAACGATTCCTATGAAACGGATTCAGAGTATGCATCAGATCCGTATTGTAATATTACAATAGATTCAGGACTGCCATATTTTTATTGTTCCGTCAGACTGGAATCTGCGGAAGAGGGATATTTTTCAGATGGAAGTTATTCAGATGTCATAACTGCAACGGCCAGCATTAATGGAAACATACCGACAGTAAAAAATCTCAAAATAGAAAAGACGTACAATGGAGATGACTGGCAGCTCTCATGGACGCCAATCGATGCAGATGTAGTCATTTATGTTTTTGAAGAAGGAAAGAAGCCGGCGCATTATAATTATGAGCTTTTGAACGCTTATGGTTACTATACGGATGGTCAGGGACAGCAGAAAAAACTTTATTTAAAAGATGCACTTACGGAGCTTGAAAGTAAGGAAATAAGCAGTTATGTACGTTCTTACAAAGTGAAGGGAATCGATGGATCATACAGTGCAATCTCTTTAAAACCGGGCGTAAAATATACATTTGTTGCGCATACCTATGATGCAGGCAGTTCTCTTTATAACATACAAAAGAAGCCGGTGTTTACCGTAAATAAGGAAATAAAAGTAACAGATGCTCAAAAAAATCAAACATATAAAAATATATCTGTTGGCATGACTTATTATACGGCAATGAGTCCTGCTTCGAATATGGTAAGCTATACGGATAAGGTATCCGTACCGCGTGTATATACAAAGGCGGGAAAAAACAGTATAAAGTTATCTTTTACCAGAGGAAGCTATACCGGATATGAGATTTATCGTCTTTCAGGTAAAAAATATAAGAAAATAGCAACGACCACAGACTATGTCTATACAGATCAGAATTTAAAGGCAGGCACAAAATACTCCTACAAGGTACGCTCTTATTATTATGATCCGGACAGAAAAACGAAAAGTTACAGTATATATAAAAATTTTACTGTAAGTACCAGCCGTGTAAATAACATTGTATTAAAGGTGGCTAAGAACTCAAAAAATACAGTGAAACTGACCTGGACAAAAGTAGGTTCTGCAACAAAATATGAGATTTACAGAACTTCTGAGAGTGACAAGGATATCACAGAAATTTCAGGATGGATCAATTCGGGCAACAGTGCCGTAACAGTAGAAAATACAAAGTATGAACTGGTGAAAACGATCACAAACGCAAAAACGACAACATACACGGACAAAAAGTTAAAATTCGGTGAGAGTTACACCTATCTGATCTGTGCATATTATAAAGACGGAAAAACATTAAAATACATTACCGCGTCGACCAGAGTTAAAATGCAGCTCGAGGAGCCGCGAAATCTCGTCCTTACCAATAAAGGCAAAAATGTAAGCGTTAAATGGGATGCGGACAAGTACGCTGCAGGCTATCAGATCCGATACATGGTATATGATAAATATGGTGAGGAAAAAAACAGTTGCAGAAAAATATGTAACGGTAAAGAAAAATAAATACACCATTAAAGGATTATCGAGCGGAGAATACGTAAATGTATCGGTAAGGGCTTATAATTCCCAAAAAGAATACAGTGGATGGTCATCGTCAAAAGAATCTACATCACTTGCAGCAGTAAAATCCATCAAAGCTGTTTATGATACGAAAAAGAATGCAGTAAAGATTACCTGGAAAAAGGTAAAAGGTGCGAAATATTATAAAGTCGTCCGTTCTGTATATACGCCGTTATGTAATACGGACGAAAAACTTTATGCAGCAACAGGTAACCTGATCGCAAAAGATTCCAATGATGAGACAGGATATTACAGTGAGGTTCACTATCGGGAATATTATGGCGAAGACGGATCCATTACAGGCACGGCGGCATATGACAGGGCACGGTTGAAAAAAGGTGTGAAATATTATTATATGGTCAGTGCATATGGGGAAAAAGGAACAAGAATTGCCTCTTATATGACCTCGGAATATGGTACACAGGTTGCTTCCGGTAAGCCGGCAGTCATCATATATGGTGTCAAAGTTGCTGCAAAAGTAAAAAATAACAAAAAAGGAACGGTTACCGTTTCTTACAATAAGGTAACAGGTGCCAAAACTTATCAGATTTACCGTGCAGAAAAGAAGAACGGTAAGTATACTCTGATTGGAACCACAAAGAAGACGTCTTTTGCAGATAAAAAAGCAAAGAAGAAAAAAACATATTATTACAAAGTGGTTGTAAATGGCAGGAATGAATTACTTGCAGACTTTACAATCAGGAGTTCAGCAGTGAAAATTAAAGTAAAAAAATAATTCTGCAATAATAATAAAAACCGGAAGAAGCGGATTGCTTTTTCCGGTTTTTGTCATAGAAAGTAAGTTGCTTTTTACAGATAAAGTAAGTATACTGATAAACAATAAAAAGAGATGGAGAAGGAATATGCCGAAGGGAAAAACAACAGTATTTTTTTGTCAGGAATGTGGTTACGAATCATCAAAGTGGATGGGACAGTGTCCTGCATGTAAGGAATGGAATACATTTGTTGAGGAGATGATCGATAAAAAAAGTGTAGCAAAAGGCGGCAGGGTAGCGGCAAAAGCGGCAGAGGCGAAGAACGTTCCGCTCTCACAGATCGAGATGACACAGGACAAACGCATGTCGACGGATATGAAAGAGCTTGACCGTGTACTTGGCGGCGGAATCGTACAGGGATCTTTAGTGTTAGTGGGCGGTGATCCGGGAATCGGTAAATCAACACTGCTTTTGCAGGTATGCCGGAATTTATCGGAGAAAGGTGTGCGCGTATTATATATATCCGGAGAGGAATCCCTGCAGCAGATCAAAATAAGGGCAGAACGTATCGGAACCTTTGGCGATTCGCTGACACTTTTATGTGAAACGAACTTAGACACGATAAAAACGGTGATTGACCGGGAAAAACCGCAGATCGTGATCATAGATTCCATACCTGTCTCTTATACACATCTGACGCTGCCGACGAAGCTAGAAGTGTAGATCTCGG
>ENA-OYDY01000538-OYDY01000538.1-human-gut-metagenome-genome-assembly--contig:-NODE-538-length-12698-cov-5.069525_pt1 | contig 12698 bp, 10 predicted proteins | sample MGYA00243550_ERZ652905 | MGnify/ENA primary metagenome ERZ652905 (study PRJEB26926, sample SAMN06164730) | human gut metagenome | biome: ENVO:00009003; feature: ENVO:2100002; material: ENVO:00002003...
CTCCACGCCCATGAGGTATATAACAAACTTATATACAACAAAGACGTGGAGACCGGTTACTTATTATCTGCGAATACTAAATTTACCAGATTTATGAGAGCAGATAATAAAAACGCTATCTCCAAAATAAAAAAAGCGTAGCTCCTTTGCGGAGATACGCTACAAATATAGTTATATTTTCTGATATTAATACTTTGGTGAGTACTATTTCGCCATCTGATTCAGATGAAATACCGCCATATCGCTGTTTGTTCCGTTTCAATAATCAGATCAATAAACATATAACAAGTTAAGAAGAGAAAAGAGTTACAGAGTCTGAATAGTCTAATTTATTCTTTTAGTAATTCATCAACAGATTTGATGAACAATTCAGCTTGTGGAAACAACTCGTTAACCATCTCCTTATCACAAAACATAAAATCATCATAATCTCCACTATGTCTTTTCTCAAAAAGCGTAGTAAATGTTTTACCTATTCTTAGAGGAAGCTTTCCGGTAGATACAAAATGCAGTCCTAACATCGTTTTAACCCCATTGTGAGTTTGCGTTTGAATATTATTCTTTAGCAATAATGCTACCGTCGCATAATAGCATGCGTAATACATTCGGTTAATAGCAGCATTATAGAAAGTTTCCCGAATCATCACCTCCGCTTCCTTCATTGTATCATAAGCACGTTGCATTCTGTAGGCGAGCAATGCTTTCCGGCTCTCTTCGTCTAAAATATCTTTCATAATACGATTCCTTCATTAGTGACATTAATATAAAAAGGTGTTTTGAACGGACGGTTTTCCCAAAGTTTTTTCAGCATAACCATCGGACTGATAGATATACCGGTTTTCAGTTCAAGTTCGTAAAGGGGTAAAGTAATCGCCTCTTCCTCTTTCAAAGTTATTTTCTCTCCATCAAGCAAGATGAGCAAATCAATATCACTGTCACTGCGTGCCTCATTCCTCGCTTGAGAACCATATAATATGGTCTTAGCAGTAGGAGCAACATGACGGATAATGTCCTTGATTTGTTCGATCACTTCTGTTCGTCTCATAACTTCTTAATCTATTGATTATATGCAAATATACTCGATTCTTTTCAATTCTCAACACACCCAAGAACGCTTTTTATTATATTCTCACTATTTCGCCATCTGATTCAGATGAAATACCGCCATATCGCTGTTTGTTCCTATTCTGAAAGGAGGTCCCCAAAGAGATAATCCGCTGGAAACATAGATATGTGATTGGCTCCATTTGCGATAGCCGTGACTCTGTTCATATATCCTGTCTGTTACCCAACTTATAGGCCATATCTGTCCATGATGCGTATGTCCGCTGAATTGCAGGTCTATTCCCAAAGAATCTGTTTTAGCCAGGTTGTAGGGTTGATGATCTAAAAGAATGATAGGTTTACTACGATCCGCTTGCTTTAATAAGGTAGGCAGGGAATGACGAGAACGGTTGGAACGGTCGTCACGTCCGATGATCTGCACACCGTTAGGCAATGTTACTACGGAATCACGCAATAGTTGTATGGGAGTATCTTTCAAGAAGCGGACGCTTTCATCAATACCGCTGATGTATTCATGATTTCCCGGAACCATATAAATGCCCAAGGGAGCTTTCAGTTGTGCCAGTTCTTCCGCCATATTCTCCTTATATAATGGGGTAAGACTATTATCTATCAAATCTCCACCGATCAGTATAAGGTCGGGATGCTGCGCATTTATCATATCTACATATTCTTTCAGCATGGCTTTTCCCGTACCATACCCTAAATGGACGTCACTCACGGCTACGATATTGATTCCGTTACCTTCTATCGGCTTATCAAGGGAGACATCAATCTTATTGACCTGCGGATGACGGTAGTTATAATAACCGTACAGAAGCAGACAGCAAGTCGCTCCCAGCGCATAATAGAAACCGTGATTTAGTGACGGCACAAATATCTTCGTCACATCCGCTATCAACAAAGCAAAAATCATGTACAGTGTAAATACCAGCCATACCGAACCGATGTGAAACATGGATTTCGACAGGATGACAGACATATCTATATGACGGGTCAGCATAGCTATCACCAACGAGAAAGCTACCAGCCAATAGATGACAGACAACAGAATCTTCATAGCCAGCGAGAAGCCGGAAAGCATCTGTAATGTACGGATAAAGATATAAACATTGCCACCTACATAAGCAAGCAGAAATATCAGGAAGAATATTCGCATAATCGTTATAAATTAAAATGGTTATCAAATATATTATCGCCCTTTTCCGTTGTCAGGTAGTGAGTGTCTGTATATCTTTGTGAAGAATAAAAAACAGGTATTATGTTACCGGATTTGTGTAAAGCATTCGACAATACTTCTACCTATTGTTGACGGCTTGTTCCAATTGCCTCAAAGCCTTCTCCAGCGTAGCACGCGGACAGGCAACATTCAACCGCATAAACCCTTCACCTTCTTTGCCGAACGTCGTTCCTTCATTCAAAGCCAAGTGGGCATCTTCTACAAACAGGCGATTCAGTTCCTCCTGATTTAACCCCAGCTCACGACAATCTAAAAAGATAAGGTAGGATGCTTGCGGACGAATCATTCTGATGGCAGGAATCCGCTCTTTCAGATAACTTTCCGTGAAGTCAATATTTCCTTTGATATAGGCAACGACCTGATCCAGCCATTCAGTTCCATGACTGTAGGCTGCCGCTACGCTGAGATAAGCGAATAAGTGTCCTTCGGAGAACTCGCTCGCTTCCATATATACCTGGAACTGATGACGAAGTTCGTCATTCTCAATGATTGCATACGAACTTGCCAGTCCGGGCATATTGAACGCTTTGCTCGGAGACATAAAGACAAGGGAGTTCATCCGTGCTTTCTCAGAAATCAAAGCAAAAGTAGGATGCTTGTAAGGAGGCAGGGTCAAGTCGGCATGAATCTCATCAGAGATTACTAATGTACCGTTCTCATAGCAGATGTCAGCGATCTGCGACAGTTCTTCTTTGATCCATACACGTCCGCCCGGATTATGGGGATTGCTCAGAATAAGCAGCTTGCATCCCTGCACATCTTTGCGGAAACGGTCGAAATCAATATGATATTGTCCGTCTTTCAATACCAACGGACTGTAAACCACTTCACGTTCGTTCTTCTGTGTCACAAGAAAGAAAGGATGGTAGACAGGAGGCATGACCATCACCTTGTCTCCTTTCTCCGTGAAACAATGGATGGCAAATGCCAGTCCACGGACAATGCCGGGAGTAAACGTCAGCATTTCTTCACGAATCTCCCATCCATGCCGTTCTTTGAGCCAGTTAATAATGGATTCGGCCCATTCTTTGCAGGCAAATGTATAACCCAGCACTTCGTGTTCCAGACGTTTCTTCAAGGCGTCGATTACAAAAGGGGCTGTGCGGAAATCCATATCAGCCACCCACATCGGAATCAAGTCATTACGCCCCCAACGACGCTCTACGGCATCCCATTTTACGGAGTCCGTACCGTTACGGTTTATTATTTCATCAAAATTATAGTTCATACTGCATGAGGTTTTTATGTTATGTGAGACAAAAGTAGTACATTTGTACTCAATTCAAAAAGGAATTTATGACGAAAGCTTTATTTTTTGATATAGACGGAACGCTGGTTAGTTTCGAAACACACCGTATCCCGTCTTCTACCATTGAGGCATTGGAAGCCGCCCACGCAAAAGGGCTTAAAATATTTATCGCCACCGGACGCCCGAAAGCCATTATCAACAATCTTTCCGAATTGCAGGACCGGAACCTGATCGATGGATATATAACCATGAACGGAGCCTATTGTTTTGTCGGAGAAGAAGTAATTTACAAAAGTGCCATCCCGCAGGAAGAAGTAAAAGCAATGGCTGCTTTCTGCGAAAAGAAAGGAGTCCCCTGCATCTTCGTGGAGGAGCATAATATCTCTGTTTGCCAACCGAATGAGATGGTGAAGAAGATCTTTTATGACTTCCTGCATGTAAATGTCATCCCGACAGTTTCCTTTGAAGAAGCAAGCAATAAGGAAGTGATCCAGATGACTCCCTTCATCACGGAGGAAGAAGAAAAAGAAGTGCTTCCATCCATCCCGACTTGCGAAATAGGCCGCTGGTATCCGGCTTTTGCGGATGTCACAGCCAAAGGCGATACCAAACAGAAAGGCATCGATGAAATCATCCGGCACTTTGGCATCAAGCTGGAAGAAACGATGTCCTTCGGCGACGGAGGAAACGATATCAGCATGCTCCGCCACGCAGCTATCGGAGTCGCTATGGGGCAGGCCAAAGAGGATGTAAAAGCCGCAGCCGACTATGTGACAGCCCCCATTGATGAGGACGGCATCAGCAAGGCTATGAAACATTTCGGGATTATCTAATTCATTTATCCGGTCAGCACATCTGCTTATCCGTCACTAACTTTATGAGCGTAGACACTAATAACGCAGCTTTTCAGGACGCCCTGAATCTTATTCAGTATACCCGCCAGTCGGTTTTTCTGACCGGAAAAGCGGGTACAGGTAAATCTACATTCCTACGTTATGTCTGCGAACATACCAAGAAGAAACATGTCGTTCTCGCACCTACCGGCATCGCAGCCATCAACGCCGGAGGAAGTACGATGCACAGTTTCTTCAAACTCCCCTTCTATCCGTTACTGCCGGACGATCCGAATTTAAGTCTTCAGAGAGGACGCATTCACGAGTTCTTCAAGTACACCAAACCGCACCGGAAATTACTGGAACAGATTGAACTGGTCATCATAGACGAAATCTCTATGGTACGGGCGGACCTCATTGATGCCATCGACCGCATCTTACGTGTATATTCGCATAACTTACGGGAACCTTTCGGCGGCAAACAGTTGTTATTGGTAGGCGATGTTTTCCAGCTGGAACCTGTCGTGAAGAATGACGAGCGGGAGATTCTGAACCGTGCCTATCCTACTCCATACTTCTTTTCGGCAAGAGTATTCAGCCAGATCGATCTGGTATCCATCGAACTCCAGAAAGTATACCGGCAGACTGATTCCGTCTTTGTCAGCGTTCTCGACCATATCCGTACCAACACCGCCGGAGCAGCCGACCTGCAACTGCTGAACACCCGATACGGAAGCCATATCGAAGAATCGGAAGCCGATATGTACATCACGCTTGCCACCCGAAGGGATACGGTTGACTCAATCAATGAGAAGAAACTGGCCGAGCTGGCAGGAGAACCGATCACCTTTGAGGGAAGCATTGAAGGGGATTTTCCCGAAAGCAGTCTGCCGACCTCACAGGAACTCGTTCTGAAACCGGGTGCTCAAATCATCTTTATCAAGAATGATTTCGACCGCCGGTGGGTAAACGGTACCATCGGAGTGATTGCCGGTATCGACGAAGAAGAAGAAACGATATACGTCATCACCGATGACGGCAAGGAATGCGATGTAAAACGGGAATCATGGCGTAACATCCGCTATCGCTACAACGAAAAGACGAAAGAGATTGAAGAGGAAGTACTGGGCAGCTTCACCCAATATCCCATTCGGCTGGCTTGGGCCATTACCGTCCACAAGAGTCAGGGGTTGACTTTCAGCAGAGTAGTGATTGACTTCACGGGAGGTGTATTTGCCGGCGGACAGGCGTATGTAGCACTCAGCCGTTGTACCTCACTGGATGGCATCCAGCTCAAAAAGCCGATCAACCGGGCGGATATCTTTGTGCGTCCCGAAATCGTAAACTTTGCCGGACGGTTCAACGACCGGCAAGCCATCGACAAGGCTCTGAAACAGGCGCAGGCCGATGTCCAGTATGCCGCTGCCGCACGTGCATTCGACAAAGGGGATATGGAAGAATGCCTGGAACAATTTTTCCGTGCCATTCACTCCCGTTATGACATAGAGAAACCTGTTCCCCGCCGATTAATCCGCCGGAAACTGGGGATTATCAACACCTTGCAGGAGCAGAACAAAAAGCTCAAAGAGCAAATGCGGGAACAGCAGGAACGTCTGCGGCAATATGCCCACGAATATCTGTTAATGGGAAATGAATGTATCACCCAAGCCCACGACGCCCGTGCCGCCATCGCCAATTATGACAAAGCGCTCAGCCTCGACCCTAATTATATAGACGCCTGGATACGGAAAGGAATCACCCTGTTCAACAGCAAAGAGTATTTTGATGCAGAAAACTGTTTCAATACCGCTGTCAGCCTTCATCCTGCAAACTTTAAAGCTGTGTACAACCGTGGAAAACTGCGTCTGAAAATCGATAATACTGAAGGAGCAATTGCCGACCTGGACAAGGCTACAAGTCTGAAACCCGAGCATGCCGGTGCACACGAGCTTTTCGGAGATGCCCTGTTGAGAGTGGGGAAAGAAGTGGAAGCCGCCATACAATGGAGAATTGCCGAGGAACTCAGAAAGAAAAAATCATAAATAAGTTGGTAGTGTATCAGAAGTCTTCTGATTGTGAAAGTTATTGAATATCATCTTACATCAAAAACTTTTTATTAACTTTGCCTTCGTATGTACGTCAAACTCTTAAAAGAAAAGCAAATGAAAAAAGGTTTGAAAATCGCAGCTATCGTCGTAGGGGTAATAATCATTCTGATGCTCCTCCTTCCTTTCGCCTTCCAAGGTAAGATAGCAGGTATTGTAAAAACAGAAGGCAACAAGATGCTCAATGCACAATTTGATTTCAAGAAACTCAACATTAGCCTGTTCCGCAACTTTCCGCAGGCTTCTGTCACTCTCGAAGATTTCTGGCTGAAAGGCGCGGGAGAATTCGCAAATGATACCCTTGTACAAGCCGGAGAGGTAACTGCCACCATCAATCTGTTCTCCCTTTTCGGAGACAGCGGTTATGACATCTCCAAAGTATTCATAGAAGATACCCGCCTGCACGCCATTGTCCTGCCGGACGGTCGTGCCAACTGGGATATTATGAAGCCCGACACGACAGACACGCAGGAAACGCCTGCCGCGGAAGAAGATTCATCTCCTTTCAAAGTCAAGCTGCAACGTTTTGTCATCAAGAACATGAATTTGATTTATGACGACCAGCAAGGTAAAATGTATGCCGACATCCGTGATTTCAACGCCCTTTGTGCCGGTGACCTGGGCAGTGACCGCACTACGCTGAAACTGGAAGCGGAAACCAAATCACTGACTTACAAGATGAATGGCATTCCTTTCCTTGCAAACGCCAACATCTCCGCCAAGATGGATGTAGACGCCGATCTTGCCAACAACAAGTATACACTGAAAGACAATACCATTCGCCTCAACGCCATTCAGGCAGGTATCGACGGTTGGGTGGAACTGAAAGATCCCGCTATCGACATGGATCTCAAACTCAATACCAATGATGTAGGCTTCAAGGAAATACTGTCTTTGATTCCTGCCATTTACGCAACGGAATTCTCCAGTCTGAAAACAGACGGAACCGCTACTCTTGCCGCATCAGCCAAAGGTACGCTGCAAGGAGATACTGTCCCCGCATTCAACATCGACATGCAAGTCAAGAACGCTATGTTCCGCTATCCGGCATTGCCCGCAGGAGTCGATCAGATCAACATTAATGCCAACGTCCGAAATCCGGGAGGAAATATAGACCTGACCACCATCCAAATCAACCCGTTCAGTTTCCGTCTGGCAGGAAATCCTTTCAGTCTGACTGCGGACGTGAAAACACCGGTCAGCGACCCCGATTTCAAAGCTGAGGCAAAAGGTACCCTCGACCTGGGTATGATCAAACAGGTATACCCTTTGGGAGATATGGAACTGAACGGAACCATCAACGCCGATATGCAAATGTCCGGACGTCTTTCTTATATAGAGAAAGAACAGTACGACAACATGAAAGCCTCCGGAACCATCGGTCTGACCAATATGAAACTGAAAATGCAGGATATGCCGGATGTGGATATCAAGAAATCACTCTTCACCTTCACCCCGAAATATCTGCAACTGAGCGAAACGACGGTCAATATCGGTAAGAACGATATTACTGCCGACAGCCGTTTCGAGAACTATATCGGCTACGCTCTGAAAGGTACTACGCTGAAAGGAACGCTGAACATCCATTCCAATTATTTCAATCTGAATGATTTCATGACAGCCTCCACAGACAGCGTGGCAACTACCGAGGCTGCTGCTACAGACTCCACGGCGATTGCCGGCGTAATAGAAGTTCCGCGCAATATCGACTTCCAGATGGACGCCAATCTGAAACAGGTGCTGTTTGACAAGATGACATTCAACAATATGAACGGTAAACTTATTGTCAAAGACGGAAAGGTAGATATGAAGAATCTTTCTATGGGCACTATGAGCGGCAATGTGGTGATGAACGGATATTACTCTACCGCCAATGCGAAGAAACCGGAAATGAAAGCCGGATTCAAACTGTCGGATATCAGCTTCTCACAAGCATACAAAGAACTGGATATGGTTCAGCAACTGGCTCCTATCTTTGAGAACCTGAAAGGAAACTTCTCCGGCAGCATCAATGTGCTGACCGACCTGGACGCAGCCATGAGCCCGGTACTGGAAACGATGCAAGGAGACGGCAGCTTGTCTACCCGCGATCTCAGTCTGAGTGGTGTGAAAGCAATCGACCAGATAGCCGATGCCATCAGCCAACCGAGTCTGAAAGAAATGAAAGTGAAAGATATGACACTGGACTTCACTATCAAAGACGGACGGGTGGAAACCAAACCGTTTGATATCAAAATGGGTGACTATAATCTGAATCTTTCCGGTAGCACAGGACTCGACCAGACCATCGACTACTCCGGCAAGATCAAGCTTCCGGCATCCACCGGCATTTCCAAGCTGATGACACTCGATCTGAAGATCGGCGGTTCATTCACTTCCCCGAAAGTCAGTGTCGATACAAAGAGTATGGCCAATCAGGCACTTGAATCCGTAGCCGACGAAGCAATCAGCAAACTGGGAGAAAAGCTCGGACTGGATTCTGCCACGACTGCCAACAAAGATTCCATCAAACAGAAAGTGACGGAAAAAGCTACAGAGAAAGCACTTGATTTCTTAAAGAAGAAACTTAAATAAGAAAAGGAGAAGAGAGTATGCTTCTGAAACTGTACGATAAAAACAATAACCCGCAGGACTTGCAACGGGTAACCGACATCCTGAACGACGGCGGACTGATTATCTATCCTACGGATACGATGTACGCCATCGGATGCCACGGGCTGAAAGAACGTGCTATCGAACGGATTTGCCGGATCAAGGATATTGATCCGCGCAAAAACAACCTGTCTATCATCTGCTACGATCTAAGCAGTATCAGCGAGTATGCCAAAGTGGGTAATAATGAGTTCAAGCTCATGAAGCATAATCTCCCCGGCCCGTTCACGTTTATCCTGAATGGTACCAACCGGCTGCCCAAAATCTTCCGTAACCGAAAAGAGGTGGGTATCCGTATGCCGGACAACAACATCATCCGTGAAATCGCCCGCTTACTGGATGCTCCTATTATGACCACCACACTGCCATACGATGAGCATGAAGATCTGGAATATATGACCGATCCCGAACTGATTGACGAAAAGTTCGGTGATATTGTGGATCTGGTAATTGACGGAGGAATAGGAGGCATAGAACCTTCTACAGTAGTGAAGTGCACAGAAGATGAACCGGAAATTGTCCGTCAGGGAAAAGGCTGGCTGGAAGGGATTTAATTCCGAAGACTGTTAACTTAGAGAATATATAAATCAGGCACGGATTTCGCGGATTGCACGGTTTTAAGAGATTGAGTATCTAAAAAAACCGCGTTCATCCGTGTAATCCGTGCCTGAATATTTCTTACTTGATCAATGATTCCGGATCCAGATGACCTGCTTCGATATCCTTGAAGTAACGGTAAGTACCTACTTTCAACTCTTCCGTAGCAGCATCGTCACAAACGATAATACCCTTTTCGTGCATCTGCAAAGCACTGATAGTCCACATCTGAGTGATAGAACCTTCTACTGCATGATACAATGCGCGAGCTTTATTGTGACCATTTACGATAATCATCACTTCTTTGGCAGAAAGCACAGTGCCGACACCAACAGTCAGAGCTGTCTTCGGAACTTTGTTAATATCGTTGTCAAAGAAACGGGAGTTCGCAATGATTGTATCCGTAGTCAGCGTTTTCTGACGGGTACGGGAAGTCAGTGAAGAACCCGGTTCGTTGAATGCAATGTGTCCGTCTGGACCAATGCCACCCATGAAAAGGTCGATGCCACCATAAGACTTAATCTTTTCCTCGTAACGTGCACACTCTGCATCCAGGTCGGGAGCATTACCGTTCAGGATATTCGTATTTTCCTTTTTGATATCGATATGGCTGAAGAAGTTATTCCACATAAAAGAGTAATAGCTTTCCGGATGTTCTTTCGGCAAGCCTACATATTCATCCATATTGAATGTTACGACGTTCTGGAAAGAAACGATTCCTTTCTTATTTAAATCGATCAAAGCTTTATACATACCCAGAGGTGAAGATCCCGTAGGACAGCCCAATACAAAAGGTTTTTCCGGAGTTGGGTTGGCAGCTTTTATTTTTGCGGCAACGTAATGTGCAGCCCACTGAGATACGGACTGATAGTCCGGCTGAATAATAAGTCTCATAAGTCGATTGTTTTATAGGTTAGTAAATAATTGTTCATTCTTTATTTAGCGGTCTTTTTTCAAGCGGTCCGCCATCGCACGTGCCAGGTTCTCACACTGGGTATAGGTAATATCCTGCATCGCCTGTTTCATCTCTACCGGATCGCCTACCAGCTCGAACTTACTCTTTTCCGCAAATTCAGCCATACGCTTCACAGCAGCTCCTGCCCAGGTGAAGGAACCGAAGTATCCCAAGTAACGTCCTTTGAGTTCGCGAACCAGAATCTTAGACAATAACGATTCCACTTCCGGGAATATCTGATTACTGTATGTCGGAGAACCGACAATCAATCCTTTATAACGGAAAATATCTGCAAGGATATAAGAAGGATGACTCTTCGTCACATTGTGCATCACAATATTCCTGATTCCCTGTGCTGAGAGTTCCGCAGCAATAGCTTCCGCCATCTGTTCCGTATTTCCATACATACTGCCATATACGATAACCACACCTTCGTCCGCATCATAACGGCTCAGACGGTCATAGATACCGATCACCCTGGAAATATTCTCTGTCCATACCGGTCCGTGTGTAGAGCAAATGGTAGTGATGGGCAGTCCTCCCAACTTTTGCAGGGCTTTCTGTACCGGACTACCGTATTTGCCAACGATATTGGAGTAGTAACGCACCATTTCACCCCAGTACTTATCTACATTGATACGGGTATCCAAAAATCCTCCGTCTACAGTGCCAAAGCATCCGAATCCGTCACCGGAGAAAAGGATTCCGTCCGTTTCATCAAATGTCATCATCGTTTCGGGCCAGTGCACCATCGGAGTCATATAGAAACGAAGCATATGCTTGCCTAATGCAAGGAAGTCTCCGTCTTTCACCAGATATTGCTCGCCGGTAACACCGTAGAATCCTTCAATCATACCGAAGGTTTGCTTATTGCCGACAATAATAATATCCGGATAGTGTTGTTTAATCAATCGGATGGAGCCCGAATGATCCGGCTCCATGTGATTTATAATCAAATAGTTAATAGGACGTTCGCCGATTACTTGCTTGATCTTGCGCAAGTAGACTTCAAAATAACAGATATCTACAGTATCCACCAACGCCACCATTTCATCATCAATCAAATAAGAGTTATACGAAACTCCATAGGGCAACGGCCATAACGCCTCAAAACGGTGTTTATTACGGTCATTTACCCCCACATAGTGGACATTTCCTTTAATTCTTGTTTTCTGTTCCATTCTTCAACTTTAATTAATTTCTGCTCACCAGCTATGATCCTCTGAGGACAGAGATTTATTCTGTGGTGAAGTTATCTTCCGCAAAAATAACTCTTTTTTCTGAATCCCTGTACTTCTTACCTTGATAAGCTCCCCTTTCTTTCATTCTTTTTTGCAAACGAGTTACAAATTCATAATTCTTCAGTCCCCAGTCCGGAGCAATCAGTAGTTCCTTGGGAGACTGCGAAACAAAACGTTCCAGTACCAGATCCGGACGGAGATGCTCTACATAGTCAATCACCAGGTCAATATATTCGTCCACTTCCGTAAACAGATGAAAACCTTCCGGATTCTCTTCGTATTCATGCGCCATGCGAGTACCACGAATCAACTGTAACTGATGAATTTTGAGTGTGGACAAAGGAAGCGCGGAAAGGATTCCTGCCTGCTCTACCATTGTATCATGTGTCTCTCTCGGAAGACCGAGGATGACGTGCCCGCCCGTCAGTATGCCACAGGCGGCGGTACGCTGAACAGCCTCTACCGTATCCGCATACGTATGTCCGCGATTGATACGCCGCAATGTCTCATCACTGGCACTCTCAATGCCATATTCCACCATCAGGAATGTATGGCGGTTCAGTTCTTCCAGATACTGAAGCAGTTCTTCCGGCATACAATCCGGACGCGTACCGATCACCAATCCTACTACTCCGTCTACCTGCAACGCCTCTTCATATTTACGTTTCAGTCCTTCCAGTTCTGCATAAGTATTGGTATATGCCTGGAAGCTGTCTCTTATACACATCTCCGAGCCCACGAGACTACGCTGCATCTCGTAT
>ENA-OYDY01000586-OYDY01000586.1-human-gut-metagenome-genome-assembly--contig:-NODE-586-length-11826-cov-6.160139_pt1 | contig 11826 bp, 8 predicted proteins | sample MGYA00243550_ERZ652905 | MGnify/ENA primary metagenome ERZ652905 (study PRJEB26926, sample SAMN06164730) | human gut metagenome | biome: ENVO:00009003; feature: ENVO:2100002; material: ENVO:00002003...
AGATGCAGCGTAGTCTCGTGGGCTCGGAGATGTGTATAAGAGACAGCACAAAAGGCTTATAAATACTGTCTTTCTTTATTTTATTCAATATAAGCCTAGGTTGACCCACTTTTTATGTGTACTTGAACGGCTTATACTTTTCATTATCCTGAACAAATTTTACAATCTTATAAACCTCAGCCTTCATCAGATTGTCATCTTAAATATTTAATTTGATAATTTAAAATTAAGGTTTGCAAAAGGATTATATGATAAACGCTCATTATTATTTTTTTCAGCATCACTTTTTGTTTCTTCATTTTTCTTCCCTTTATTGTCCTTATTTTTCTTTTCTTTTTGCTTATTTTGATCGTCAGACTCTTTATTTTTTTCATACTTGTCCGCATTGGTTACAACAACAGACTTTTTTAGATTGTCCTCTTCATTCTCCGCATAATACAATATCTTTCGTATTGTCTCTAAATATCTCTCATCCTTCGCATCAGTTATTAAAGTGCCGCCTTTTACCTTATATTGAAAAGTATCAGATTTTATACTTCTAATTGATAGTTTTGCCCCCGGTTTGGTCTGTTCGCCTATAGTTTTAAATCCTGATTCCAATATCGGTTCCACGATAACATTATGCCTGAGCAAAATATTTTGCAGAAGATTTAATACATTCTTCTGGTACTTTATATCATAAGTAAAGAACCTATCAAAAACCTCGCTATATATAGATAGCATGCTTCTATAATCTCCAAGATAATATTTAAAGTGATCAATGCCATTTCTCAGATTTATAATATCCTCATGTTCTGCAACTACTTCAAATATCTCAAGTCCTGCATTATAAAGAGTCTTTTCATTTAATCCAAGATACTTAGCCATACTATATGCTCGTCCAATACAAAACACTCTGATTGGAGCCTTACTGCTTTGGATTACATCATACATTGCCAACCCTGAATTTATTTCCCCACCCGGACTATTAATCAATACATCAATAAATTTTTCCTGATTCTCTGCGTTAAGCACAATAATTTTCTTAATAAATTCGCATGCAGTCTCAGGAGATATTTCTCCCTCAATAAAGACTTTTCTCTGCGATAAAAGCTTAGCATCTGCCGATACCTGTGTAATTCCATTAGAACTTTTAACTAAAACATTCATTACTAATTTCCCCATTTCCTTTTTTATATGTTTATAATTGGTTACTATACTCTGCAATAACCATGGTTACTTTTTATATATGCAGGAAATATAACTATTCTATTTCCCTGCAAAATAACTATCTCATAAGATTCCTGTTAAATCATTAATCAATCACATTGTTTATTGAAACTACAAATGAAACTATAAATGCAGCTTTACTATTTTATCCCATCTTATTTTAATATGAAAAAGGACATATCTCACCCAACTTGGATTTGATATGTCCTATAACTTCTACAATATCTATTATTTTTTCCCAATTGTCACTACAACTTAAATCTATATCCAACACCCCAAATAGTCTCAATATACTGTGGCTTTGCAGTGTTCATCTCGATTTTCTCACGAATCTTCTTGATATGTACAGTGACTGTCGCAATATCTCCGACCGAATCCATATTCCAGATTTCCTTGAAGAGCTCCTCCTTGGTAAATACATGGTTTGGATTCTCAGCAAGGAATGTGAGCAGGTCAAATTCCTTTGTGGTAAACTGCTTTTCCTCTCCGTTTACCCAAACACGGCGGGCTGTTTTGTCAATCTTGATGCCACGAATCTCAACGATGTCATTTTCAGGTGTGGCGCTTCCGATGAGGCGCTCATATCTGGCCAGATGAGCCTTTACTCTGGCAACAAGCTCTGATGGTGAAAATGGCTTTGTAACATAATCATCTGCGCCGAGTCCGAGTCCTCTTATCTTGTCTATGTCATCCTTCTTGGCTGAAACCATGAGTATCGGTGTGTTCTTTTTCTCACGAATCTGTTTGCAAATCTCAAAGCCATCAATGCCAGGCAGCATAAGGTCAAGAATAAACAGATCAAAATCCTCCGCCAAAGCCCTTGCGAGCCCGCTTGTGCCATCATTCTCCACCTCTACCTCAAAGCCACTCAGCTCCAGGTAATCCTTCTCAAGATCAGCAATTGCAACCTCGTCCTCTACTATCAAAATTCTGCTCATATCCGTTCCTCCTGAAAATTTATTCGTTATCGTCTGCCTATAGATATGTTTATAGTTACATTTAAAATTTTATTATTCGCGTATCACCTATACCTTCGATATGTTACCTAATAATCTCAGGTTATTATAAATCATTATAATCATCATTTGATTAATCTCTTACAACTAAACCATATATAAAAAAGCCATGGAAACCGACTCAATGTCAGTCCCATGACTTGATTATATCATATATCCGATAACTTCTGTCTAAATTTTCTCTAAATTCTTTCTAACTTTTTCTAAGAAATATAATGTATACTATCCGGCACTCACAACCTAAAAGGCGCGAAGCCCCACATATTGTTTAGAGATACTTCTTGAGGTCCTCAACCTTATCAAGTGCCTCCCAAGGCAGCTTGATATCTGTACGTCCGAAGTGTCCGTATGCTGCTGTCTGGCGGTAGATAGGTCTTCTGAGATCAAGCATCTTGATGATTCCGGCCGGACGAAGGTCGAAATTCTCCCTTACGATTTCAACGATTCTGTCATCTGCAAGCTTTCCTGTGCCGAATGTATCAACCATTATAGATGTTGGCTGTGCAACACCGATAGCATATGAAAGTTGAATCTCACACCTGTCAGCAAATCCTGCTGCTACAAGGTTCTTTGCTACGTAACGTGCTGCGTATGCTGCTGAACGGTCTACCTTTGTACAGTCCTTTCCTGAGAAAGCTCCGCCGCCGTGACGTGCATATCCACCGTAGGTGTCTACGATAATCTTACGACCGGTGAGACCTGCATCTCCGTGTGGTCCACCTATTACGAAACGTCCTGTAGGATTGATGAAGAACTTTGTCTCAGCATCAATCATATCCTTTGGAAGGATTGGGTCAAATACATATTTCTTGATGTCCTCATGGATCTGCTCCTGGGTAACATCCTCGTCATGCTGTGTTGAAAGTACAACTGCCTCAAGTCTTACCGGCTTTCCTGCCTCATCATACTCTACTGAAACCTGTGTCTTTCCGTCCGGACGAAGATATGTAAGTGTGCCGTCCTTTCTTACCTTTGTGAGCTGGAATGCAAGCTTATGAGCAAGCGCGATTGGGTATGGCATATACTCCTCAGTCTCGTTTGTAGCATATCCAAACATCATTCCCTGATCTCCGGCTCCGGTGTCAAGGTCGTCTGTAAGGTCGCCCTCTTTTGCCTCGAGTGCCTTGTCAACTCCCATGGCGATATCAGCAGACTGCTTGTCGATTGAAACCATTACTGCACATGAGTTTCCGTCGAGTCCCTTCTTTCCGTCATCATATCCAATCTCAAGTGCTGTTTTTCTGACAATTGCAGGGATATCAAGCTGTGCCTTTGTGGTAATCTCTCCTGTTACAAGGATGAAGCCTGTGCAGCTTGCTGTCTCACATGCGACACGGCTCATCGGGTCCTGTTCCATACATGCATCAAGGATGGCGTCTGATACTGCATCGCAGAGCTTATCCGGATGTCCCTCAGTTACTGATTCTGATGTAAATAATAATTTCTCCATTAGTTTTCGGTTACTCCTTTCCTGTTATGTCACCAATTTTCCAATAAAAAAACCACTTACTGCAAATAAGTGGATTAAAATTAAGATAATAAAAATCCTCTTATTGTTCGATTACTCGCTCAGGTTGGCACCTTCCTGTTTTCTAACGGGGTTGCCGTGATTTCATAGATCCTTTGTATCTCCATCACTCTGAATAAGAGAAGTTACAATATAGAATTTTTCAAATCTCTGTCAGCTATATTACTACCACATGATATATATGTCAAGTATCATTTTCGATACAGCTTTATCAATAATCCATTTTCGATACCCTATTCATTTTTATAATCAAAAGGGTTACGGAGTAGTTACTCAAAAAAATTATAAAATAACCAAAAATAAGAACCGTGCATCTACAGTAAGATGCTGCCGGTTCTTATTTTATATATTGCATTTATATTGTGTTTACATTTCATGCTTTACGTATATATCTATTACGATACCTTGAGTATGAACTTCTGAAGCTCCTTCTCATCCTCTACCCTGGCAATCTTTGCACCAATCTTTGTAAGCTTCTCCTCGAGTGCCTCATAGCCTCTCTGGATATAATAGATATCATCAACCACTGTGATGCCATCTGCTGCAAGACCTGCTATAACCAGTGCAGCTCCTGCTCTTAGGTCAGGTGCATTCACTCTGGCACCTGTGTATCTTTTCACACCGCTGATGATTGCTATATTGCTCTCTACCTTTATATCAGCTCCCATTCTGGTGAGCTCGTCAACATACTTGAAACGATTCTCAAATATGCTCTCTGTCACTGTACTGGTGCCCTCAGCGATACCCAAAAGCACTGCCATCTGTGGCTGCATATCTGTCGGGAAGCCCGGATATGGAAGTGTTGTGACCTGTGTATGCTTTAAATGTCCGTCTGATATTACTCTGACTGAGTCATCAAACTCCTCTACCTGGCAGCCTACCTCCAACAGCTTTGCTGTGGTGGCCTCAAGATGCTTTGGAATGACATCCTTTACCAGCACATTGCCTCCTGTTGCCGCAACTGCAAACATGAATGTACCGGCCTCAATCTGATCCGGAATGACAGAATACTCTGTCGCATGTAATTTCTCCACACCTACAATTCTGATGACATCGGTTCCTGCGCCCCTGATATTTGCTCCCATGCTGTTTAAGAAGTTTGCCACATCAACGACATGAGGCTCCTTAGCCGCATTCTCGATAACAGTCTTGCCATCTGCCATGGCTGCAGCCATCATAATATTGATTGTGGCACCTACAGAAACCTTATCCATATATATGTGTGTGCCCTTAAGCTCCTTTGCCCTGGCGATGACAAGGCCATGAGCTATGTCTATGTCTGCTCCCATGGAGCGGAAGCCCTTCATATGAAGGTCAATCGGCCTGCTTCCGATATCACAGCCTCCCGGAAGCGCAACCTCTGCATGCTTGTATTTTCCAAGTAATGCACCAATCAAATAATATGATGCCCTGATTCGTCTGATGAATTCATTATCGACATTTACGCCCCTGATAAATGAACCGTTTATCTTTACCTTGTGTATATCCACGCGCTCCACATGTGCGCCGATTTCTTCGATTGCCTGAAGTAAGACATTAATATCCCTTACATTTGGCAAATTATCTATTGTTACAGTCTCGTCTGTCATTATGGCAGCGGCCAAAATAGCAAGTGCAGCATTTTTAGCTCCACCAATTTCAACTTCACCGTATAAAGGATTTCCACCTTTGATTACGTACTGTTCCATATTCCACCTCTATGAATTCAGGAGTATACTTCCTCCTAATATACTATTCTCAATTTACACTATTGTTATACATCCAACTACAAATTTCATTTATGACGACGTATTTAAGCCGCCATTTGTGCCGGTGCTGCTTTTAATAAATGACGCAGCAGCTACTATTATCTAATCATATCACGATAAATAAGCACTATAATTCAAGTGCCTCCACCAGCTTCTCTACTGTCTGCTCCACATCAAGCCCCTCCTCGGAAACCTCGATGTCTGCATACTGCTCATACAATTTTGAGCGCTCTTCAAAAAGGGTCTCTAAAGTCTGCCCTTTCTTTAATACTACACCTCTACCCTTTATATCTGCAAGTCGTTTTTCCAAAATAGCATAAGAAACCTTGAGATACACAACTCTGCCTATCTCCTTAAGATGCTCCATGGCCTCTTTTCCGTATACCACCGAACCGCCTGTAGCTATAATGGCCCTATCAGCCCTGATAGAGGCATTGACACGGTTCTCTACCTCTATAAAACCATCCGTGCCCTTTTCCTCAATTATCTCACGCAGAAGCTTTCCCTCCTGCTCCTGTATCAGTAAATCCGCATCCAGGAAGCTGTATCCCAGCACCTTTGCAAGTATTACGCCTATGGTACTCTTTCCAACTCCCGGCATGCCTATAAGTACGATATTAGTTTTCTGTTCCATCTACTGCCTCAGTATTCTCTGTATCTGTACTATTGGTGCTTTCTGACTGCTGTGTGCTCTCTGTAGCGCTTGTGTCTGCTGCCTTTTTGTCCTTCTTGGTAGTAGTAAAATAATTGTGAATCTTGATCTTGTCAAGCTGCTTCTGCTTTACAGACCATTTTTCATCGTCCTGCCATCCTGAAAGGATGCCATTGTAATATTTGTCCTCTTTATTGCCCTTTACAGTCTTCCTGTTTGACTCTGTTGCTTCCTCATCGGTCTTTTTGTCAAGCCTTACGATATAGTAAGTGCTGTCTGTAGTGATGAGGTCTGAGGTCTGTCCCTCCTCGAGGGAATTGAGTGCATCTACAACGCTCTGATCAAGATTGTTTGTAGTATATACACTGTCCTTTGTCTTGCTGTTCGATGACTCTGAGCTCTCTTTAGACTCGGTATCGCTTACAGACTCGGTGGACTCTGTGTCATCTGATTTCTTATCTGAATCATCTGTCTTCTCCGCATCCGGATCAACGTATGTAGCGTATGTGCCTGTTGTGGCTGTAGTGCCTGCTGCCTTGGCTGCATCCTCTAAGGATGATCCGCCTGCAAGCGCCTCTACCACTGCATCTGCCTGTGCCTTTATCTGTGCTGACTGCTCATCTGTATATGTCTGATACTGGTAATTAGAGTCATATGCACCCTTGTAATCAAGCTTCACAACGGTGTATGCAGCCATATTGGCTTCCTCATCCGTCACGCTTGAATCAGCATTTTTGATGATTGCAGCATACATCTTACTCTTTATGAGGCGAAGCTCTAAATATTCCTCGACAATCTCCTCTGTAGCACTCATCTCGTCTATCACATCATCGGAATTTGCCTTCATAAACTTCTCTGCGGCCTTTTTGATTTCCTTTTTCTCATCATCAGAAACCTCTACATCGTAATCTGACTGATGCGCCTTTAATGTGTAAAGCTCATGAGCCTCCTCGATAGCATTTTTCTTCCATGTTTCAAGCACAGTATTATTGCCTGATACTGTCTTGTCCCAGTAGCCCTCGCCCATGTACTGTATATACATGTCATCATAACCGGCCTCCTGGTACCTTATCATAAAATTAACAAGCCCAAGCTTGATATCCTCTTTATCTAATGTCGCAACTGTTGCGGTTTTATTTATTGCACATCCTGTAAAAGCTGTAACTGAGAGTGTTGCAGCTAATAACATGGCTATTACTTTTTTCGCTTTCATTGTATCTATCCTCTTTAAAATTGGTATAGTATCGCTCGTATATTATAGAGCTTTTCGGGCCTGCTGGCAAGCATTTTCTAAACTTTGTAAATTATCGTCAATTTCGCGTAAAGCATGTGGTGTTTCCTATGCTATATGCTACATGATTCCAAAATTCGTGTAACTATTCAGCTGTAATCAGTTCCTTACGCATTTGCGAAATCAGTTCCTCCACCACATCAAGCACATCCCGCTTCTTCGCCAAGCTGCCATTTTTTAAATCAAATGTAAAATATGGGTTTTCTGCCATATTAAATTTGAGTGAGGATTTATACCGGGCAATAAGCTCCGGTATCTTCTCCGCATTTATCCTTGCCCGTTCAAACATGGTAAGCTTTATCAGAGAGCCGGTCTGCTTTATCTCAGTGATATATACGGCATGAGCCAACGCCTTAAGCCTTGCCACGCGAAGCAGGCTGAGCACTGATTTTGGTGGTTCACCAAACCTGTCTATGAGCTCCTCGAGCATCTCGTCCTTCTCTTCCTCTATCTCTATGCCTGCAATACGCTTGTATATATCCAGCTTCTGGAATTCGTTTGCAATATAACCTGCCGGAATATAAGCATCGGTCACAATATCCACGGTCGTATCAAATTTATCACTGATATCCTCGATTCCCTTTGCCTCTTTTACAGCCTCGCTCAACATCTTGCAGTACAAATCATAGCCCACTGCCTCCATATGGCCGCTCTGCTCCGCACCGAGCAGATTGCCAGCACCTCGGATTTCAAGGTCTCTCATGGCAATCTTAAAGCCGCTGCCAAGGTCTGAGTACTCCTTTATCGCTGCAAGACGCTTTTCTGCCACCTCTTTTAGCATCTTGTTGCGCCTGTACATGAGGAATGCATACGCAGTACGATTAGACCTGCCGACTCGTCCGCGGAGCTGATAAAGCTGTGAAAGTCCCATGTTGTCCGCATCGTGTATAATCATTGTATTGACGTTTGAGATGTCAAGTCCGGTCTCAATAATAGTCGTGGATACAAGCACATCTATTTCACCATTTATGAAACGGTACATGATGCGCTCAAGCTCCGTCTCCTTCATCTGTCCGTGCGCAAATGCAACAGTCGCATCCGGCACCAGCTCCTGCAGCTTTGCCGTTATTTCTGCTATGTCGCGCACTTTATTGTATACGTAGTACACCTGTCCGTTTCTGGCAAGCTCCCTGTTAATTGCCTCTCTGACAAGCTCATCATTGTACTCCATGACATATGTCTGAATCGGTACACGGTCCATCGGCGGCTCCTCAAGCACGCTCATATCCCTTATGCCGATTAAACTCATGTGGAGTGTCCTCGGAATCGGTGTAGCAGTCAGTGTGAGCACATCCACATTGACCTTCATCTGCTTAATTTTCTCCTTGTGAGCCACTCCGAAGCGCTGCTCCTCATCGATTACCAAAAGTCCCAGATCCTTAAACTGCACATCCTTTGAGAGTATGCGGTGTGTTCCGATAATGATATCGACCTCACCCTTTTTAAGCTTCTCTATCGTCTTTTTCTGCTCCGCCGGACTTCTGAAACGGCACATCAAATCCACATTCACCGGAAAATCCTTCATCCTCTGCGAAAACGTATCGTAAATCTGCTGTGCCAGAATGGTTGTCGGGGCAAGATATGCCACCTGCTTGCTGTCCTGCACCGCCTTGAAGGCCGCACGGATCGCAACCTCCGTCTTGCCGTAACCCACGTCACCGCAAATCAGTCTGTCCATTATTTTATGGCTCTGCATATCAGTCTTTGTGGCTTCAATTGCAAGAATCTGATCCTCAGTCTCATCAAAAGGGAAAAGCTCCTCAAACTCTCTCTGCCATACCGTATCCTCGCCGAAGGCATATCCGTTTTGCTGCTCACGCTGGGCGTACAGCTTCACCAGGTCTCCTGCAATCTGCTTTACCGCACCTCTGACACGGTTCTTAGTCCTGGTCCATTCCTGACCGCCAAGCTTGTTGAGCTTTGGTTTTCTGGCATCCTTTCCGGCATACTTTTGTATCATGTCAAGCTGGGTGGCAAGAATATAGAGATTGGAGCCACCCTGATACTCTATCTTGATGTAGTCCTTTACCTTTTTATCCACCTCAAGCTTTTCAATGCCGCGGTAAATACCTAGTCCGTGGTTTTCATGAACTACATAGTCCCCAACCGACAAATCGGTAAAGCTCTGTATTTTCTCACCCTCATAGGTGCGGTGACGCTTCTTTTTCTTTTGCTGCGCCCCAAAAATATCTGACTCCGTAATCACTGCAAACTTTAGGATAGGATACTCAAAGCCTCTTCTCACCTTGCCGTAGCAGACCATAATCTGCCCCTCAAAAAGCTCATGGTCGTAGTTTTCAGTGTAAAAGCATGTGATTCCCTGATCTGTGATATCCTCTGAAAGCCGCTTTGCCCTCGTCCTTGAACCGGATAAAAGAATGACTCTGTAGCCGTTTTTCTTATAGCGCTTTAAGTCCTTTATCAAAAGCTCAAAGCTGTTATTGTATGGGCTGACACTCTGACAGTGAATACCATAGCTTCCCAGCTGATGCAGTCCGTTTGCTTTATTATCAAGCGCAGCGAGTGCGATGCACGAATACTTCCCAAGCTTTGCCACTATCTCCTTCTCTGTAAAAAGGCCGTTCATCTGCCCCGGAAGTATATATCCCATCGCAAGTCTCTGCTTCATGCTCTCTGAAAACTCAGTTTCTGTAAGCTTTCCCTGCTCTGTACATCTGGTCAGCTCATCGAAAAATATAAGGCTGTCCGATGGATTAAAATAATCCAAAATCCCGACTCTCTCGTCAAAAAAATACGACAAAAAAGCATCCATGCCTGCATACATGGACAGCTCTCCCCATTCCTCGGTAAGCTCGTCTGCCATCACAGTCACTCTGTGTGCTTCCTCTGTCTTCATCTGCTTTCTAAGCTTGTCAGACACACGCTTTGCCTCTGCCTTAAGCTTTTCAATTCCCCCGGCCTTTTCCTCATCGCTAAGTACAAGCTCTGCCGCCGGATATATGCTCACCCGGTCAATATTTTCAATGGATTTCTGGCTCTCGCAGTCAAAATATCTGATGGTGTCTATCTCGTCTCCCCACAGCTCGATTCGGATAGGATTCTCCTCCGTCAGCGGAAAAACATCAAGAATACCGCCCCTGACAGAAAACTGTCCCATCGTCTGGACCTGATACTCTTTTTCATAGCCCATTCTGATAAGAGCAGCCTGAATTTCCTTCAAATCCAAAAGCTGTCCCTGCTCAAGTGTAAGCACGTTTTCCCACATCTTTTCTATCGGCGCCATTGTATTCATCAGCGCATCAAAGGTGGTCACAAGTGTCACTCTCTCCTGCTCGTGGATAGCCTTCAAAGCCCTGATACGCTCTGCTGTAAGGAGATTGCCCCTGATATCCGACTGGTAAAAAAGCACATCCTTTGATGGATAATACACCACCTCTTTGTCAAAAAAACTGTACTCATCGTACAGTTCCTTCGCTTTCTGCTCTCCAAAGGTCACAATAAGCTTGTTTTTCCTGTGACCTCCAAAGGCATATATCATCTGTGATTTTTGCGCATCTATACATCCCGTGACAGATATAAGTCCGGACGATTTTTCTGCCGTTTTTGTCATCTCCTCAAAGCCCGCAAGGGAAAGGAGTGGCTCTGTAAATGCTTTCACTTTCAATTCTCCATTTCTGTCTGTTCAAAATCACCTTGTCGATTTCCAGCTAGTTATATATGTTCATAGCCTTATCCGTCTCGCCCTTCATCATAAGAACTGCTGCATCCATCGCATGACCTATAGCTTCCTCTACCTTTGCCCTGTCCTCAGAACTGAAACGCCCGAGCACATGGTCAGCAAGATCCCAGCCCTGCGGCTTCTCTCCAACACCGACCTTGATACGGCTGAAGCCCTGTGTGCCGGTCATTGCAATGATGCTCTTAATCCCATTGTGACCGCCAGCACTGCCCTTTTTGCGGATACGGATACGCCCCGGCTCAAGCGAAATATCATCAAAAATAACGATCATTTCCTCATCCGGATCAAGCTTATAAAAATTCATCACCTCAGCAACAGACTCGCCGCTTAAGTTCATGTATGTCTGCGGCTTCACGAGCAGCACCTTCATGCCCTCAATCACTCCGCTTCCACAGAGCGCCTTGTGCTTTTTGTCTGTCACACTTATATTATATTTATCCGCAAGCGCATCTATCACATCAAATCCGATATTGTGTCTTGTGTGCTCATATTTTTTATCAGGATTTCCAAGTCCTACTATAACGTACATCGTTTATCCTTTCTCTTTCTCATATCATTTACAATTCAAAATAAAACAAATACTGCTGGATAATTCCCGCCACACCCTTGTAGCGCTCAAAATCAAAACCGTCACTATAATATCTGTCTCTTATACACATCTCCGAGCCCACGAGACTACGCT
>ENA-OYDY01000663-OYDY01000663.1-human-gut-metagenome-genome-assembly--contig:-NODE-663-length-11117-cov-5.763515_pt1 | contig 11117 bp, 7 predicted proteins | sample MGYA00243550_ERZ652905 | MGnify/ENA primary metagenome ERZ652905 (study PRJEB26926, sample SAMN06164730) | human gut metagenome | biome: ENVO:00009003; feature: ENVO:2100002; material: ENVO:00002003...
TACGAGATGCAGCGTAGTCTCGTGGGCTCGGAGATGTGTATAAGAGACAGATTTAAGTCAAAGTACTATAAGGATGATTGAACGGAATATTTAAATCTGTAGGGCGAGCCGAAGAGCAGTAATCGCACAGATATATTAGCAAATAAATAATATCGTTGAAAAAGTTCTTGTAGATTAAAAGTGAAAGATAGAATCTCTCATAAGAGTTTACATAGATAATGTAACCAAAAGGAGTGATTTTATGAAGAAGGGTAGAGGTCCATAGCTAAGCTAAAAGAATAAGAATCCTGTCATAAACAGAATCAGATTTATAGCAAAGCAATATGGAAATGCCAAAATAAATTCATATAGCGAAAGCGGAGCTTGGAGGTTATACAGTGAAGCTTACGGAACCAATGTTTTAGGAGCCACTTGATGTAAAATGTAGATCAGGTGGCTCCTATTTTTGACATTTGCGAATGTATGTGAGGTTTAATAGTTAGACAGAATGATAACGTAAGCCTTTAAGGCTGGGCTATAATTTGATAAAAGCAGGAACGCGGTTTTCAAATACTGTATAGTACATAAACCCGGCATCCTTGAGGATATTTGAAACCTTGTCAAAATCATATGCGACATGCTCCGGCTTGTGGGCATCTGCTCCGACTGTGATTATTTCCCCACCAAGCTCATGATAGCGCTTTAACACCGCCTCGGTCGGATTTGGGTGGCCAAGCCCGTATTTAAAGCCGGCGGTATTGAGCTCGATGCCTTTTCCCTGTGAGATAATCTCTTTTAAAATAGCATCAATTATGTCGGCATACTTTTCATATGAATAGTATTTATTTTTGTCAGGACCGTATCTGACCACGTAGTCGATGTGACCGTACACATCAAAATCCGCTCCGCTGTGCAGATTGTCAAGTATCGATTTAAAGTATTCAGTGTAGGCTTCGTGCTCTGTCTTGCCTTTGTAAAATGCAGGGTAGTATGGGTCAATGCCGTTTACTACATGGCTTGAGCCGATCACGAGGTCAAACGGATATTTTTTGGTGACCTCATTATTTTTGTCTGTAATATGAGGCTGTAAACCGATTTCAATGCCCCAGTGGATATTTACCGGGCAGTCCTTTTCTTTAAGAACAATTGCAAGTCTTTTGATGCGCTTTTCATATGCTGCTATATCAAGGTCGAAAAGCCCGGGCTCCTCTTTATAGTCATAGTCCAGATGGTCTGTAAAGCAGATGCCATCCAGCCCTTTGTTGATTGCTGATTTTATCATCAATACCGGGTCGGCATCGCTGTCACCCGAAAACATGCAGTGCATGTGCTGATCCCACATATAAATACCTCCGTAAAAATGATGTATTATTGTTAAAAAACTTTATAAGTTACATGATTTATAATTGTCTGTTGCTGGCTGCCGGAAAGTGCGAACTACAGCAATTAATTAAGTGTAGCCGAGATTATAATAAAGTGCAATATCTAAAAAGAAAAATTGTGAAGAATGATAAAAAATGTGTGTAAATGAAAATATTTAGTGAAAATTTTAACAAACGCAAATAAAGTACTTGAACCTTTGAGAATTATTCGCTATAATAAAAGCATCTTAGGGCATGTCCCTAAAAATACTTTTTACAATTCTAGGAGGAATTAAAATGGCAGTAAGAGTAGCAATCAACGGATTTGGTCGTATCGGACGTCTTGCTTTCAGACAGATGTTTGGAGCTGAGGGATACGAGGTAGTAGCTATCAACGACTTAACAAGCCCAAAAATGTTAGCACACTTATTAAAGTATGATTCATCACAGGGTAAATACGAGCATGCAGATGAGGTTTCTGCAAGCGATGATTCTATCACAGTTTGTGGTAAGGAAATCAAAATTTACGCATTCCCAGATGCAAACAATTGCCCATGGGGAGAGTTAAAGGTTGACGTTGTACTTGAGTGCTCTGGATTCTATACATCAAAAGAGAAGGCTCAGGCTCATATCAATGCTGGAGCTCGTAAGGTAGTTATCTCTGCACCAGCAGGAAATGATCTTCCTACAATCGTTTACAATACAAACCATGAGACACTTAAGGCTTCTGATACAATCATCTCAGCAGCTTCTTGTACAACAAACTGCTTAGCTCCAATGGCAGATGCGCTTAACAAGTATGCTCCAATCCAGTCTGGTATCATGGTAACAATCCATGCTTACACAGGAGATCAGATGACTCTTGACGGACCACAGAGAAAGGGAGACCTTCGTCGTTCACGTGCAGCAGCAGTTAATATCGTTCCTAACTCAACAGGAGCAGCTAAGGCAATCGGCCTTGTTATCCCAGAGTTAAACGGAAAGTTAATCGGATCTGCACAGCGTGTTCCTACACCAACAGGATCTACAACAATCCTTACAGCAGTTGTTAAGAAAGCAGGCGTTACAAAAGAGGATATCAACGCAGCTATGAAGGCAGCAGCTAACGAGTCATTCGGTTACAACGAGGATGAGATCGTATCTTCAGATATCGTTGGAATGAGATTTGGTTCATTATTCGATGCAACACAGACAATGGTTAACCAGGTTTCTGATGATCTGTACGAGGTACAGGTTGTTTCTTGGTATGATAACGAGAACAGCTACACATCTCAGATGGTTCGTACAATCAAGTACTTCTCAGAGTTAGCTTAATTCTTGTACCCACAAGAACAGTATATCTCAAGACTACTCAAGGGGCGCGGTCTTAATTGAACCGCGCCTCTTTTTTAAAACATGGCTATTTCTTTTGAATATCTGTGAATTGTAGAATTAATTATATTTTTTAATATGTACAATATGGCGTGGCCACATGGCTTATGCCTTGAAATAAGGGAGGACATATTATGTCATTAAACAAGAAATCAATTGATGATATCAACGTAAAAGGCAAGAGAGTTCTCGTTAGATGTGACTTCAACGTGCCACTTAAGGACGGAAAAATCACAGATGAGAACCGTATCAACGGAGCTCTTCCAACAATCCAGAAATTAATCAAGGACGGTGGAAAGGTTATCCTTTGCTCACACCTTGGAAAAGTTAAAAACGGACCAAACGAGGGTGAGTCACTTGCTCCTGTAGCTGCAGCTCTTGAGGCTAAGCTTGGACAGAAGGTTACATTTGTAGCTGACTACAACGTAACAGGAGAGGCTGCAACAAAGGCTGTTTCAGAGATGAAAGAGGGAGATGTAGTTCTTCTTCAGAATACACGTTTCAGAGGTAAAGAGGAGACAAAGCCACAGGAAGCCGGAGATGCATTCGCAAAAGAGCTTGCTGACCTTGCTGATGTATATGTATGTGACGCTTTCGGTTCTGCGCACAGAGCACATGCTTCTGTAGCAGGTGTTACAAAGTTCATCACAGCTAAGGGTGGAGAGAATGTTGTTGGATACCTTATGCAGAAGGAAATTGACTTCCTTGGCAAAGCAGTAGAGAATCCTGTACGTCCTTTCGTAGCTATTCTTGGTGGAGCTAAAGTAGCTGACAAGCTCAATGTTATCGACAACCTCCTCGAGAAGGCTGATACACTTATCATCGGTGGTGGAATGGCATACACATTCCTTAAAGCACAGGGCTATGAGATTGGTATCTCAATGCTTGATGAGACAAAGATTGATTACTGTAAAGAGATGCTTGCAAAAGCAGAGAAACTTGGAAAGAAGATTCTTCTTCCTGTTGATGCAGTTACAATCAAGGATTTCCCAAATCCAATCGATGCTCCTGTAGAGACAGAGACATATGATTATGACAAGATGCCTGCAGACCGTGAGGGCTGTGATATCGGACCTAAGACACGTGAGCTTTTCGCTGACGCTGTTGCATCAGCTAAGACTGTTGTATGGAACGGACCAATGGGTGTATTTGAGAACCCAACACTTGCAGCAGGTACACTTGCAGTAGCAGAGGCACTTGCTAAATCAGATGCTATCACAATCATCGGTGGTGGAGATTCAGCTGCAGCAGTTAACCAGATGGGACTTGGCGACAAGATGAGCCACATCTCAACAGGTGGCGGTGCTTCCCTTGAGTTCCTTGAGGGTAAGGAGCTTCCTGGCGTAGCTTGTGCTGATGATAAATAAGCCGAAAGCAACTTAATGAAATCGAGCCGCAAGCGATGATTGAATTTAGTGCGAGGCTGTTCTTTGAGATTAGTGAAACCGAGCTGTAGGCGAAGGTTGAACTTAGCGAAAAGAACTACCACAATAAATATTTGTATATAAATACAAGGAGATATAAAATGGCAAGAAAGAAAATTGTAGCCGGCAACTGGAAGATGAACATGACTCCAAGCCAGGCTGTTAAATTAGTAGAAGAGTTAAAACCACTCGTAGTTTCAGATGATGTTGAAGTTGTTTACTGTGTACCTGCAATCGACATCGTACCTGTTGTAGAAGCATTAAAGGGTACAAATGTTGCTGTTGGAGCAGAGAATATGTACTTCGAGGAGAAGGGTGCTTACACAGGAGAAATCTCAGCAGAGATGCTTCTTGATGCAGGTGTTAAGTATGTTATCATCGGACATTCAGAGAGAAGAGATTACTTCAAAGAGGATGACGCACTTCTCAACAAGAAGGTAAAGAAGGCTATCGAGGCTGGACTTACACCAATCCTTTGCTGTGGTGAGACACTTGAGCAGAGAGAGAGCGGTGTTACACTTGACTGGATCAGACTTCAGATTAAGTCAGATCTCGCAGGTGTAGCTGCATCAGATGTTGCTAACATGGTTATCGCTTACGAGCCAATCTGGGCAATCGGAACAGGAAAGACAGCTACTTCTGACCAGGCTCAGGAGGTCTGCGGTGCAATCCGTGAGTGCGTAGCTGAGATCTATGATCAGGCTACAGCAGATTCAGTTCGTATCCAGTACGGCGGATCTGTAAATGCAGGAAATGCAGCAGAGCTTTTTGCAAAGCCTGACATCGACGGTGGATTAGTTGGTGGCGCTTCACTCAAGGCTGATTTTGGAAAGATCGTAAACTACAAGTAATTATTAAATCATAATTTAATATTTGATTTGACGATCACAATAACTAAATGTCACTAAATTCACCAGCTTAGCTGCATTTAGTGGCATTTATTATGTAATGAAATTTTTTGCGGGCTTGCATATGTCACTGTAATAGAGCATTTTCAAGCCTCATATGAAGAATAGAGGAAATATAAATGAGTAAGAAACCGGTAGTATTAATGGTACTTGATGGTTACGGCTTAAGTGACCACAAAGAGGGAAATGCCATAGCTATGGCAAATACCCCTGTTATGGATAAATTGATGGCAGAGTGTCCTTTTGTAAAGGGCGCAGCTTCAGGTCTTGCAGTTGGACTTCCTGACGGACAGATGGGAAACTCTGAGGTAGGACATATGAATATCGGCGCAGGCCGTATCATATATCAGGATCTTACAAGAATCACAAAGGCAATTGCTGATGGTGATTTCTTCAAGAACAAGGTATTACTTTCTGCAATCGAAAACTGCAAGAAGAATGACTCCGATCTGCATCTTTGGGGACTTCTTTCAGATGGTGGAGTTCACAGCCATATCGAGCATCTTTACGGACTTCTTGAGCTTTGCAAGAAAGAGAATTTTGACAGAGTATATGTACACGCCTTCCTTGATGGCCGTGATACACCTCCTGCATCAGGCAAGGACTATATCGAGCAGCTTCTCGCCAAGATGAAGGAAATCGGTGTAGGAAAGATTGCATCTCTTTCAGGACGTTACTATGCAATGGACAGAGATAACAACTGGGACCGTGTGCAGAAGGCTTATGATTCACTCACTAAGGGTGAAGGCGTAAAAGCTACATGCCCTGTAAAGGCTATGGAGGAGTCATACGCAAACGATGTTACAGATGAGTTCGTGCTTCCTACAGTTATCACAAACGAGGATGGCACACCGGTATCTGTTGTAAAGGACAATGATTCTGTTATCTTCTTCAATTTCCGTCCTGACCGTGCTCGTGAGATGACAAGAGCATTTTGCGATGATAAGTTTACCGGCTTTGAGCGCCCATTCCTTAAGACGACATTTGTATGCTTCAAGGATTATGACGAGTCAATTCCTAACAAGCTTATCGCTTTTGAGAAGGAAGAAATCCAGAATACATTTGGTGAGTATCTTGCAGCAAATGGTAAGAAACAGCTTCGTCTCGCAGAGACAGAGAAGTATGCACACGTAACCTTTTTCTTTAATGGTGGAGTAGAGGAGCCGAATATCGATGAGGCACGTCTTCTTGTAAACAGTCCTAAGGACGTTGCAACATATGACTTAAAGCCTGAGATGAGTGCTCCTGAGGTTGGAATGGATCTTGTTGAGGCCATCAAGTCAGATAAGTATGATGTTATTATCATCAACTTTGCCAACCCTGACATGGTTGGACATACAGGTGTGATTCCGGCTGCTGTAAAGGCTGTTGAGAGAGTTGATTCACTCGTAGGTGATGCAGTTCAGGCAATCAAGGATGTGGATGGAGTATTATTCATCTGTGCTGACCACGGAAACGCAGAGAAGATGATTGATTATGAGACAGGAAAACCTCATACAGCTCATACAACAAATCCTGTTCCTTTCATTCTTGTAAACGCTGACCCTTCTTACAAGCTTCGTGAGGGCGGATGTCTTGCAGATATCGCTCCAACACTGCTTGAGATTATGGGACTTCCACAGCCAAAAGAGATGACAGGAAAGTCACTTATCGTTAAATAAAATCTGTATTATATAAGCTCCGGCGCAGACAAAGGGTTTGAACCGGAGCTTTTGTTTTGATATATTAAAGATGTAATAATAAACATAAGGAATACTTATAAGTGACATAAAATTATTTAAAAAAACTTATAATATACGTTGACTTTACAAATTGAGCTGGTATATAATTTAAAGGTAGCATTTGATTTGTAAAATAAATTACACATAAGATGGAGGACAATCATGCAGGAATTTAAACCATTCAAAGAAGGAAAAGTAAGAGAAGTATATGATAACGGGGACAGCCTTATTATGGTCGCAACAGATCGTATTTCCGCTTTTGACCATATTTTAAAGAATAAAATTACAGACAAGGGAGCCATCCTCACACAGATGTCTAAGTTCTGGTTTGAATTCACAAAGGATGTTGTTCCTAACCATATGATTTCAGTAGACGCAAAGGATATGCCGGAGTTCTTCGGTCAGGACAGGTTCAACGGAAACAGCATGCTCTGCAAGAAGCTTGAGATGCTTCCAATCGAGTGTATAGTTCGTGGATATATCACAGGAAGCGGCTGGGCAAGCTACAAGGAGAACGGTACAGTCTGCGGAATCAGACTTCCGGAGGGACTTGTTGAGTCTGATAAGCTCCCTGAGCCTATTTATACACCATCTACCAAGGCTGATCTTGGAGATCATGATGAAAATATCTCATTCGAAAAATCAGTAGAAGTATTAGAGAAGATTTATCCTGAGAAGGGCAGAGAGTACGCAGAGAAGATTCGCGATTATACAATTGCTCTCTACAAGAAATGTGCAGAGTATGCTCTTACAAAGGGCATCATCATCGCAGATACCAAGTTTGAGTTTGGTTTAAATGAGCAGGGTGAGGTAGTGCTTGCCGATGAGATGCTCACACCTGACAGCTCACGCTTCTGGCCACTTGATGGATATAAGCCTGGACAGGGACAGCCTTCATTTGACAAGCAGTATGTAAGAGACTGGCTCAAGGCAAATCCGGACAATGACCTTCTTTTACCTGATGAGGTTGTTGTGAAGACTGTAGAGAAATATAAAGAGGCATTTGAGCTTCTTACAGGAAGCAAATTCAGCCGCTAATATATTATTTATTCCGCGTTACTATTTCGCAATTATAAACGGAGATATTATGAACCAGGACAATAACATAAATCAGTATATAAATACTAGTATAGATACAAAAAGTCATACCGGTACAAAATTAAAAAGGTGTTCTGATATTGACGAGCATAACCATGTATTTGATGAGCTTCATGAGGAGTGTGGTGTGTTCGGCATGTATGATTTTGATGGAGGAGATGTCTCATCCACTATCTATTATGGTCTTTTTGCACTTCAGCACAGAGGACAGGAAAGCTGTGGTATTGCAGTGAGTGATACACACGGACCAAAGGGTAAGGTGACCACACACAAGGGTATGGGTCTTGTAAATGAGGTATTTACTCCTGATATTTTAGAGCCTATGAAGGGGGATATCGGAGTGGGACATGTGCGCTATTCAACAGCAGGCTCATCAACACGTGAGAATGCACAGCCTCTCGTATTAAATTATGTCAAGGGCACACTTGCCATGGCACACAACGGAAACCTCATTAACGCAAAGGAGCTTCGCAAGGAGCTTGAGTATACAGGAGCAATTTTCCAGACCACAATCGACTCTGAGGTTATAGCTTATCATATCGCCAGAGAACGTCTTAACTCAAAAACAGCGGAGGAGGCGGTCAGACGTGCCTGCCAGAAGCTTAAGGGAGCCTATGCACTTGTGGTTGAGAGTCCGAGAAAGCTTATTGCAGCCAGAGACCCATTTGGTTTTAAGCCTCTTTGCATCGGAAAGAGAGACAATGCATATATCGTTACATCTGAGACCTGTGCGCTTGATACAATCGGTGCAGAGTTTGTCAGGGATATAGAGCCGGGAGAGGTTATCACTATCACTCCTGAAAAGGGCATTGAGTCTGATATGACTATGGCACTTGCCCCTGAAAAACAGGCCAGATGCGTGTTTGAATACATTTATTTTGCAAGACCTGACAGCCATATTGATGGAGTAAGCGTGTATGGCAGCCGTATCAAGGCTGGTAGATTCCTTGCAATGGATTCACCGGTTGAGGCTGATATCGTGACAGGAGTACCAGAGTCAGGAAATGCCGCTGCTCTTGGTTATTCACTTGAGTCGGGCATTCCATATGGCACAGCATTTGTCAAGAACGGTTATGTCGGCAGGACATTTATCAAGCCTAAGCAGTCAAGCCGTGAATCAAGCGTGCAGATAAAGCTCAATGTATTAAAGGAGGCTGTTAAGGGCAAGAGAGTTGTTATGATTGATGATTCAATTGTGCGAGGAACAACCTCAGACAGAATAGTGCGTATGTTAAGAGAGGCGGGGGCCACAGAGGTGCATGTTCGCATCAGTTCACCGCCATTCTTATGGCCTTGCTATTTCGGTACAGATATTCCTGCAAGAGAGCAGCTTATCGCTTACAACAGGACTATTGAGGATATCAGACAGATTATAGGTGCAGATTCTTTAGGCTACCTTGGAATTGACAGACTTCATGAGATGGTAGAGGGGCTGCCAATCTGCATGGGCTGTTTCACAGGAAAATATCCGATGGAGCCACCGAAGGATGATATCAGAGGCGAGTATTTTGATAAAGAAATAGACCTCGAGAGAAAAATGCTTAATCGCTAATAAAGGAGAGAATATGAGTACAGACAGATACACAAGTCCTCTTTCTGAGCGCTATGCCAGCAAAGAGATGCAGTATATTTTTTCGCAGGATATGAAATTTACCACTTGGAGAAAGCTCTGGATTGCTCTTGCAGAGACTGAGATGGAGCTTGGGCTTTCACAGGATGGCAAGCCGGTTATCACACAGGAACAGATTGATGAATTAAAGGCACATGTGGATGACATCAATTATGATGTGGCAAAGGAGCGTGAGAAGCTTGTGCGTCACGATGTAATGAGCCATGTCTATGCATATGGACAGCAGTGCCCTAAGGCAGCAGGAATTATACATCTTGGAGCAACCTCATGCTATGTAGGTGACAATACAGATATCATCATCATGAATGAAGCATTAAAGCTTGTTCACAAAAAGCTAATAAGTGTTATTGCAGAGCTTGCAAACTTTGCTGATAAGTATAAGAATCAGCCAACTCTTGCATTTACACATTTCCAGCCGGCACAGCCGACAACAGTTGGAAAGCGTGCTACACTGTGGCTGAATGAGTTTATGCTGGATCTCGAGGATTTAGAGTATGTGCAGGGCACATTAAAGCTCCTTGGCTCAAAGGGCACTACAGGAACACAGGCCAGCTTCCTTGAGCTCTTCAACGGAGACAATGAGACAATAGACAAGATAGATCCAATGATCGCAAAGAAGATGGGCTTTAAGGATTGTTATCCGGTGTCTGGCCAGACATATTCCCGTAAGGTAGATACGAGAGTAGTAAATGTGCTCGCAGGCATCGCTGCATCAGCTACAAAGATGTCAAACGACATCAGACTGCTCCAGCATCTTAAGGAAGTAGAGGAGCCGTTTGAGAAGAACCAGATTGGCTCATCAGCAATGGCATATAAGAGAAATCCTATGAGAAGTGAGAGAATAGCATCTCTTTCAAGATATGTTCTTGCAGATGTAATGAATCCTGCAATTACCTCGGCTACACAGTGGTTTGAGAGAACACTTGACGATTCAGCAAACAAGCGTCTTTCAATACCTGAGGGCTTCCTTGCAATAGACGGAATACTTGACCTCTGCCTCAATGTGGTGGATGGACTGGTAGTATATCCAAAGGTTATTGAAAAGCACTTTATGGCAGAGATACCATTCATGGCAACAGAGAACATCATGATGGATGCTGTAAAGAACGGCGGAAATCGTCAGGAGCTCCATGAGAAGATCAGACAGCTCTCAATGCAGGCAGGAAAGACAGTAAAGGAAGAGGGAAAAGAAAATAACCTCGTAGACTTAATCGCTGCAGATCCTGCATTCGGATTGACAAAAGCTGATATCGAAAAGAACCTTAAGCCTGAGCTTTATGTGGGACGTGCACCTCGTCAGGTAGATGTATATCTGCGTGATGTAGTTAATCCGGTGCTTGAAGCGCATAAGGATGAGAGTGGAGTAAAGGCAGAGATTAACGTATAATATCGAAAGTATAGATAACGGTAATTTGCTTGTGTTAACATATTTATCTAAATGAAAAGCCCCGGCATATAAATCTGTTTCAAGGTTTATATGCCGGGGTTTTATATATCCGTCAAGTATCATTTTCCTCGAAAGCTGTATATCTCATCCCATACCTTTTCGCATGCACTAAGCAAAAGGCATGATAATATCATAATGTATTTTCTTGTAAAATAAAATGGAAAAATGTATAATATTA
>ENA-OYDY01000679-OYDY01000679.1-human-gut-metagenome-genome-assembly--contig:-NODE-679-length-10937-cov-4.154475_pt1 | contig 10937 bp, 6 predicted proteins | sample MGYA00243550_ERZ652905 | MGnify/ENA primary metagenome ERZ652905 (study PRJEB26926, sample SAMN06164730) | human gut metagenome | biome: ENVO:00009003; feature: ENVO:2100002; material: ENVO:00002003...
CGTCGGCAGCGTCAGATGTGTATAAGAGACAGGTTTTTGTTTTTTAAGTTCATCCGGTTTCTGTTTATCCAGCGGCTTTTCATATATGTTCCAATCCTGGGTCAAGTCGAAATTAGCTTTCAGTTCTATCACCTGAGGATAGTAATACACTTTCTCCGGTTGCCGTTTGTCTTCGTATTTTCCGGTGTCCCACACACCGTTTCCATTCGTATCATTTATAAGGCGCGCACTATATTTGCCGGGATTCAGGAAGTAGAAATCTGCCTTACCATCGACAACCGGCACTGTACGTACCACTTTATCCTGTGCGTCCAGCAATTCTACAAAAGCAATCGAATCCGCTCCCGTCACATTATAGAATATTTGCCCATACTCTTCAGGTTTCTTCACCTTAAATTCTTTCTTTATCTTATCGGTGAAAAGGCCATATATTCCATGAAAAGCCGTCGAGTCGACTTCAAAAGCATAGCTTTCACCGGGCACCCAATCTGCATAAACATTATAGCGCATCAGATTCAGAGAGTCCGGAACAAAGTCGTAAGGGACATCATTCCACAAGCTGTCTACTTTCTGTTTCAGATGAATGGCACCATCAGCAGCAGTTGCCAACGGTTCAGTAAACGTAAGAGAGATGTAGTCGTAGATATCCATCGTACCCGGTGCATATACATCTACAGGTAAGAATACCGTCGGTTCTACATACTCCTTACCCTCTTTCTCCGCTTTCTTTTTGGCTTTTTCCAGTTCCTTTTCTTTCTTCTCACGTTCCTTTTCAAGTTCTTTCTCGGACTTAGGTCGAATTTTCGATACAAGTCTCAGAGTATCCGTACGCGGTACCAACTGGTTGAGCGTATCCGTATAGAGGTAAGTGAGACTCATCTTCAAAGTATCCATCTTATAGATCAAAGAGTCTCTTATCCAATAATGAAGCGTATCAATGCGTCCGGTAGGCTTCTCCACGATGAAAGCGTTGGTTTCATCGAAATTCAGTCCCTTCAACAACGGCAGGCTGTCAGCCTGAGTAGAGAAATAGAAAGAGAATTTCCGGGATTCGGGACGTTCGCTCCTGATGAGACGTTGCGACAAAACCCGTTCTTTGAAACAGCGCAATATAACGTCATCCGGAGAAAAATGAGTATAAGCTCTCTCCATGATCGTATCTATCGTCAGAGAATCTTTCCAGAGTGTATCAAGACGTGTCCGTTCATCCATGGCAGGAATAATCAGGGAGTCTTCGAAAGCAATCATTTCAGTGGGCTGACTATAATAGAAGTTTTGGTCAGCATCTTGCAATCCGTAGATGCGGTATTCGCCCGGAGCAACACCCCGAATTGTGAAACGTCCGCGACTGTCGGTACGACCTACACGTTCAAAAGGTATCGTAGTAAAGGCCGAGTCAGCTAAATTGGAATGCATACCTACCAGCATACCTTTCACCGGTTCCAGATTGGCTGCATTCAGCACGGTACCGGAAACCACCATCGAGTCGATAACGGAACCCGTGGAGAAAGTAAACCCGAAATCGGGCAACGGATTACCTTCATTATTGTCCTGAATAGCATCCGAGAAGTCTATCGAATAAGTAGTATTCAGTTTGAGAGTATCCTTTAAGGTGATTACCACCTTCTTCCCATTCGCCTTTATCTCCGGTTGTTGCACCTGAGGTGGAGAAATCACGATCTTCTCCCCGGGTTTCTCAAGCTTGATGAATTCATCGAATTCAATCGTAATTTTCTTCCGGTTATTATTAAGCGCGCCCGGCGCAGGCGTACTACCTACGAAGCGTGGAGGGGTTTCATCAATAGCACCACCTTCCGGACGACCGATGCTGGCGCAAGAATAAAGCACGACACCAACAACGGCAACACCTGCCAGACGATTGAAAAGAGACTTCATATCTAAATATTTATTACGTAATATGCTGCAAAAATAAAGGTTATCCCTTAATAAACAGAATGCTTTACAGTATTTTAATCAAAAAAGAGCAAGAAGACAGTAAAAACAGATAAAATAAAGGAAAGGTTCAATCGGGAGGATGAAAGAGAAGATACTTTAGCAAGACCCTGAGAAAGCGGGCAACTACCTGTGTGACAACCCACTGGGTGTTCCACAACAATCAGTCGCAATGAAACACGAGTTCAGTCGTAGTGGGAAGTACCTTCAGTCGTAGTGGGAGCTAGCTTCAGTCGTAATGGGAAATAGCTTCACTCGTAATGGGAATATTATTCCTTTCTGTAATATAGAAACCGGAGAGGTAAAAGCTGATTAGAATGGCATATTGGAGACTTATATATAAGATATGTATGAAACATAGTTAAAAATAGACGCAAATAGAACTAATCTGTTCAAAAATAGATAATTTTGCAGCTGGAAAACCCGAAGAGTGCTTCTAGTTTTCCCCTTTGCCCTCCGTATTATCCAACTATGACAAAACATAAAAAGCCTTTTTTACCAAGATGAAAAAATAAACCAAAAGACAGAGAATAATTACAAGTATGAAGAGTAGATTGATTTTATTGGCATGTTGCCTGTCACTGTTCAGTTGCGGACAAAGTGACAAAACTACGGGTAAAGCACCCGAATTTGCAGTGATTACAGTGGAAACAACCACTGCCAACTTAACGAACAGCTATCCGGCTACGATCAGAGGTAAACAAGATGTAGAAATCCGCCCCATGGTAAGCGGTTTCATCACCAAACTGCATGTAGACGAAGGTTCAGTAGTACGCAAGGGACAAGTGTTGTTCAGCATTGACCCCGTACAGTATCAAGCTGCCGTGAACTCAGCCAAAGCTGCTGTTGAAACAGCCAAAGCTGCCGTGAACACGCAGGAACTTACCGTAAACAACAAGCGTGAGTTGAACAAAAAGAATATCATCAGCAACTATGATTTGCAGATGGCAGAGAATCAACTGGCACAAACAAAAGCACAATTAGCACAAGCTGAAGCACAATTAGTAAACGCCAAGAACAATCTGTCGTATACCAGTGTAACCAGCCCCAGCGATGGTGTAGTAGGTAATATCCCCTACCGTGTAGGTAGTTTGGTTAGCCCTTCCGTTGCCAACCCGCTGACTACTGTAGCCGATATTTCTGAAATGTATGCTTACTTCTCCATGACCGAAAGACAACTGCTGTCTCAGATCCGCGAGGGTGGTAGCATCAAGGAAATTCTGGAAAGAATGCCCGATGTACAATTACAACTCATCGACGGAACCATGTATGCCGACAGTGGCCGCGTAGAAACCATCAGCGGTGTTATCGATCAGGCTACCGGTTCGGTAACTATGCGTGCCCTCTTCCCCAACAAGCACAATGTGCTGCGTAGCGGAAGTACCGGTAATGTAGTATTCCCCAATCCGATGACAGATGTTATTATGATACCGCAATCGGCCACTACAGAAATACAGGACAAGAAGTTCGTATTCGTAGTGCAGCCTGACAACACCCTGAAGAATACGGAAATTAAGGTGTTTAAGCTGAACGACGGCAAGTATTACTACGTAACCGAAGGCTTGAAAGCCGGTGACAAAGTAGTAATGGAAGGTGTGCAGAACCTGAGAGATGGAGCAGCTATCACTCCTATCACTCCTGCCGAGAAAGAAGCTGAATATCAGAAAGCACTGAAAGACCAGAAAGAAGGCAATATCCAAACTGCGTTCAATTAACGTTTAACGGTTAATGATTAGCGATTAGCGGCTGCGCTATTATACCGCAGGTACTTATCACTAATCACCAACCCCTAATCACTAAATAACATGAAATTAGATAGATTTATTAATCGTCCGGTACTATCCACGGTAATCTCCGTGCTGATAGTAATCCTGGGGCTTATTGGTCTGGCAACCTTGCCTATCACCCAATACCCGGACATTGCACCACCAACCGTATCGGTGCGTGCCACCTATACGGGTGCCAACGCTCAAACGGTGTTGAACTCCGTTATTGCACCGCTGGAAGACCAGATCAATGGTGTAGAAAACATGATGTACATGACTTCCAATGCCACCAACAGTGGTTCTGCCGATATTTCCGTTTACTTCAAGCAGGGAACCGACCCGGATATGGCTGCCGTAAACGTACAGAACCGTGTATCTATGGCACAAGGTCTGCTGCCCGCCGAAGTAACCAAGGTAGGTGTGACCACACAAAAGAGACAGACTTCCATGTTGATGGTATTCTCTATTTATGATGAGACAGACCAATACAACATCGAGTTCCTGGAAAACTATGCCAACATCAACCTTATCCCTGAAGTAAAACGTGTTGCCGGTGTAGGTGATGCGATGGTGATGGGTGTGGACTATTCTATGCGTATCTGGCTGAAGCCTGATGTCATGGCACAGTACAAATTAATCCCCAACGATGTAGTAGCATCCCTGTCTGAACAAAACATTGAGGCTGCTCCCGGACAGTTCGGTGAACGTGGTAACCAGACATTCCAATATACGATACGTTACAAAGGTCGTCTGCAACAAACAGAGGAGTTTGAGAACATCGTTATCAAGGCACTTGACAATGGAGAGATACTCCGCCTGAAAGACATTGCCGAACTTGAATTGGGACGTTTGACTTACAGCTTCAACAATACCGTAAACGGACATAAAGCTGTCAGTTGTATCGTATTCCAGATGGCAGGTAGTAATGCTACCCAAACCATCAATGACCTGGAAACACTATTGGACGGATACTCTGAAAAGTTGCCTACCGGTCTGAAAATCAATATTGCACAGAGTGCCAACGACTTCTTGTTCGCCTCTATCCATGAGGTTATCAAGACTTTGATCGAGGCCTTTATCCTTGTGTTCATTGTGGTATATATCTTCTTGCAGGATTTCCGTTCCACATTGATCCCCGCTATTGCTATTCCGGTAGCATTGATTGCGACATTCTTCGTACTGAAGCTAATCGGCTTTAGTATCAACTTGCTGACCCTTTCGGCCATGGTGCTTGCCATTGCGATAGTGGTCGACGACGCCATAGTCGTCGTCGAGGGTGTCCATGCGAAGCTAGACCAGGGGTATAAGTCCGCCCGTGCCGCTTCCATCGATGCCATGAGTGAATTGGGTGGTGCCATCGTTTCTATTACGCTGGTCATGATGTCTGTATTTATCCCTGTAAGTTTCATGGGTGGTACGGCAGGTACATTCTACCGACAGTTCGGTCTGACAATGGCCATCGCTATCGGTTTCTCCGCATTGAACGCTTTGACGTTGAGTCCGGCATTGTGTGCCATCTTCCTGAAACCACATGATGAACATGGTGAAAAGAAATCGACATTTATCAGTCGCTTCCATACAGGCTTCAATGTGGCTTACGACAAGATGTTGAAGAAATACAAGAATAATGTATTGTTCTTCATCCAGAAGAGATGGTTGAGTTTCGGTCTTGTAGCAGGTTCTATCGTATTGCTGATTTTCTTTATGAAGATCACTCCGACGGGTATGGTGCCTAATGAAGATACAGGTACCATCATGGGTGTAGTAACTCTGCCTCCGGGTACTTCACAGGAACGTGCGCAAGAAGTATTAAACCGTGTAGACAGCCTGGTAGCTGCTGAACCAGCCGTTGCATCACGTACGGTAATCTCCGGTTATAGCTTCATCGGTGGACAAGGACCTTCTTACGGTTCTATCATCATCAAGCTGAAGAACTGGGAAGAACGTTCCACAATGCAAAACTCTAACATTGTTTATATCACGCTCTTTATGCGTGCACAGAAGATTATCAAGGAAGCACAGGTACTGTTCTTTGCTCCTCCTATGATTCCGGGTTACTCTGCATCCAGCGATATCGAGTTGAACATGCAGGATAAGACCGGTGGTGACCTGAACCACTTCTTCGACGTAGTAAAAGATTACAATGCTGCACTGGAAGCACGTCCGGAAATCAACTCCGCAAAGACGAGCTTCAACCCGAACTTCCCGCAGTACATGCTTGACATTGACGCTGCTGCTTGTAAGAAAGCAGGAATCAGTCCAAGTGACATCCTCAGCACTATGCAGGGATACTTCGGCGGTCTGTATGCTTCTAACTTCAACCGTTTCGGTAAGATGTACCGTGTTATGGTTCAGGCAGAACCCGAAGCAACCAAGAATCTGGAATCTTTGTCCAGCATCAAGGTGCGCAACGGCAATGAAATGGCCCCGATTACTCAATTCGTTTCCATCAAGAAGGTATACGGACCTGATATTATCAGTCGTTTCAACCTGTATACCTCTATGAAAGTAATGGTTGCTCCTGCTTCCGGATATACTTCCGGTCAGGCACTGGCTGCTATCGCCGAGGTTGCCAAAGAGAATCTGCCTGCCGGTTTCGCTTACGAATTGGGAGGTATGGCACGTGAAGAGGCCGAAACCAGTGGTAGTACCACAGGATTAATCTTCGTACTCTGCTTCGTATTCGTTTACCTGTTGCTGAGTGCACAGTATGAAAGTTATATCCTGCCGCTTGCCGTACTTTTATCTATTCCGTTCGGTCTGTTGGGTAGCTTCCTGTTCGTCAACGGTATGAGTGCTATCGGCAATATCTCCATTCTGAAGATGATAATGGGGTCCATGTCGAACGACATTTATATGCAGATTGCATTGATCATGTTGATGGGTCTGTTGGCAAAGAATGCCATCTTGATTATTGAGTTTGCTCTCGACCGTCGTAAGATGGGTATGAGTATAACGTGGGCAGCCGTACTGGGTGCCGCAGCCCGTCTGCGTCCTATCTTGATGACATCATTGGCCATGATTGTCGGTTTGATTCCGTTAATGCTGGCATCCGGTGCAGGTGCTAATGGTAACCGTACGCTGGGTACTTCTGCCATCGGTGGTATGTTAATCGGTATGATTCTGCAGATCTTTATTGTGCCGGCTCTGTTCGTTGCATTCCAATACCTGCAGGAGAAGATTAAACCGATGGAATGGACAGATGTGGATAACTCTGACGCAGAACCTGAAATTGAGCAATATACTAAATAAGTATTAGGTATAAATACTTTTATCATTATGAAGAAACAAATTATAACTCTGATGTGTGCAACTGCTCTTTTAAGCAGTTGCCATATCTACAAATCATACGACAGACCCGAAGATATTACGGCTGCCGGACTGTATCGCGACACGACAGCTGTGAACGATACACTGGCAGCGGATACTGCAAACTTCGGTAACCTGCCTTGGAGGGAAGTATTTACCGACCCTCAGTTGCAAGCGCTCATCGAACAAGCACTTGCCAATAATCCAGATTTGCGCAGTGCCGCTCTGAACGTGAAGAAAGCGGAAGCTGCACTGATGTCTGCACGCCTGGCTTATGCTCCCACGCTTGCACTGTCTCCGCAGGGAACTGTAAGCAGTTGGGATAAGGGAAAGGCTACGCAAACTTATTCGCTTCCTGTCACAGCAAGCTGGCAAATAGACCTCTTCGGTCAGATACTGAACCCGAAACGTGGTGCACAGGTATCTCTGAAACAGACACAGTTCTATGAACAAGCCGTGCAAACTCAGGTAATTGCCAATGTGGCCAATATGTACTACACATTGTTGATGCTCGACCGACAGTTGCAAATTACAGAATCCACTGCCGATATTCTTAAAAAGAATGTGGAAACCGTAGAAGCAATGAAGGACGCAGGCATATACAATACGACTTCTGCCGGAGTAGAACAAACCCGTGCCGCCTACGCACAGGTGCTGGCTTCTCTGCCCGGTATGCGCCAAAGTATTCGTGAAACAGAAAATGCTCTTTGCCTGATGCTGAATCAACCGGCACAGGAAATAGAACGTGGGGTATTGGAAAACCAGCAATTACCAACAGAATTCTCTGCCGGTATTCCTTTGCAACTGTTATCTAACCGTCCCGATGTAAAAGCTGCCGAGATGTCTCTTGCTGCAAGTTATTACGATACTAACAGCGCACGTGCAGCTTTCTATCCGCAAATTACATTGAGTGGTTCGGCAGGATGGACTAACAGTGCAGGTTCTGCAATTGTAAATCCGGGCAAGTTACTGGCTTCCGCCATAGGATCGTTGACACAACCGTTGTTCTATCGCGGTGCTAATATCGCCCGTCTGAAACAGGCCAAAGCACAGGAAGAGCAATCCAAAATCCAGTTCCAGACCACTTTGCTGAAAGCTGGAAATGAAGTGAGCAACGCCTTGTATCAATACCAAATGACCTCCGAAAAAGCCATTTCTCGCGAGATTCAGGTAAATTCAGCCCGTAAAGCTGCGGAAGATACAAAAGAATTGTTTAACTTAGGCACGTCAACGTATCTGGAAGTTCTGTCTGCTGAGCAATCTTACCTCAGTGCACAAACCTCCGAGGTATCCGACACTTTCGACCGCATGCAAGCTGTTATCAGCCTGTACCAAGCGCTCGGAGGAGGCAGAAAGTAATAACTAAAAACTAATTACTATGATAAGTCCATTAGCATTTGTAGATCCTGCCGCAAAGCTCGGCAAGAATGTAACGGTTCAGCCTTTTGCATATATCGAAGGCGATGTAGAGATTGGAGATGATTGTATTATCATGTCCGGTGCGCGTATCCTCGACGGTACACGCTTGGGGCAAAGGAACAAAGTGCATCATGGCGCCGTACTCGGTACCGTCCCGCAGGATTTCCATTATACGGGCGAGAAGAGTCTGCTGATCATCGGCGACCAGAACGACATTCGCGAAAATGTAGTTGTGAGCCGTGCTACACATGAAGGAGATGCCACACGTATCGGCAACGAGAACTTCCTGATGGATGGTGTACACCTTTGCCATGATGTGCAGATAGGTAACCACTGCGTATTAGGACTTAAGACTATTGTAGCCGGTGATTGCCGTATCAGTGACTGCACCATTCTGAGCAGTAACGTCATTTTGCAACAACAATGCCACATCGGAAGCTGGGTATTGATCCAGTCAGGATGCCGCATTGCGAAAGACGTTCCTCCTTATGTGATCATGAATGGTAATCCGGCCGGTTATCATGGCATTAATGCTGTTGTGCTACAGCACAAGCATCAGGTAACAGACCGCATTCTGCGTCATATTGTAAATGCTTACCGTCTGATTTACCAAGGTAACTTCAGCATACAGGATGCTTTGCAAAAGATTGAAGACCAAGTGCCGATGAGTGACGAAATACACAATATCCTTAACTTCGTACGCGAGTCCAAAGGCATTGTAAAATAAAAGAATACTCCTTATTCGGAAGGCGGTCGGGTTTACTCGTCCGCCTTTTTTGTTATCTTTGCACCACCTTACCCGTTCAATTATGAGAAAGAAGAAGAAAAAACAAACGAATAGCAAGAAACAACTGACGCTCCTGATTATCCTGATCATATGCGGCATCGTCACCACTTATCAAACAACGAACTCTAAAGAAAAGGCTACTGGTACTGAGCAAACAGAAACCATCGTTCAGAATCTTCCCCTGAATTCTGATATATACATCAAGCAAACGACCACCCCTGGTACTCCCGAAATTCTTCTGCAACGTACCGGATACCTCGTATCCTATAACTCTAACACCCGCATAGCCAACTGGGTAGCTTGGAAACTGACTCCCGAACGTTTAAAGGAAAATACCGAGCGAATCAATAACTTTCGTCCTGACCCTGACCTGCCTAAAAGTAAAGCCGTCACTACACAAGACTATAAAGGTAGTGGTTGGGACCGCGGACATCTTTGTCCGGCAGGTGACAACAAATGGGACCGTGAAGCCATGATAGAAAGTTTCTACATGACCAATATCTGTCCCCAGCACCACAATCTAAACCGGGGCGACTGGAACGAACTGGAACAGAAATGCCGCAAGTGGGTGAAAAAAGACAGTTGTCTTTACATTGTAGCCGGCCCTATCTTCTATGACCGAAAGCCACAGACTATAGGTGAGCATAAAGTAGCTGTACCGGATGCTTTCTTTAAAGTGATACTTTCTCTGCACAAAAGGCCGAAAGCTATCGGCTTTATCTATAAAAACAACGAAGGGAACAATCCGCTGGACTCTTATGTAAACACTGTGGATGAAGTGGAGCGGATCACAGGGATAGACTTCTTCCCCGCCCTTCCCGATGATATAGAAAAGGCGGTAGAAGCAAGTTATAATTTGAAAGACTGGAAATAGTTACTCAAAATTCAATGTGCCGAAGAATTCGGGACAGTGGAAATTAGGCTTTTCCAGATTAATGGGATTCCATGAGAGGAAATGAGGCGTTTGCAACTTATCTCCGCATTTGTAGAAATTGGCACGAACCGTCTTTCCGTCAAGACTGGTGATTTGATGTTTGAAGAAAGCAGAATAAGGAATGACTAATGCCAATTCCCAGCTACACTCTCCTACCCGTTCTTCAAAAGATTCGCGTCCCAGAGAAGACCAACGCTGCACCTTATCCATTACTTCTTGTGGAGCATGTTCGCGATTGCTACGTCCGCCACCTGCACCGATCAGCAAAGTTCCCACACAGTTACACTCTACATTATAATAAATTCCATCTCCCGCAGGAATAGAAAAGAATTCTACGCAAGCATCTTCCCACACAGCACCGTTATCTCCCGTTGCTATAGCACGCACACTAGCTTCCTTTACTTTATAATGAATCAAAATCGCATCATCTGTATGGGCAATACGAAATTGTACTTCCGGCTGATAAGGAAACGCTTTCCAGTTCACCGTATTGATCAACTGAAAATCCACCTTTTCTTTGTCCAGCAAGGCAGGAACATTCTCCACCGCCACATTAGCCAGACTCACTTTCTTTACATTCAACTCTTTCATTTCTTTCTTTTGGGGGTTAGTTGCAGACAAGGGATAAAAACAAAGCAGAGATAAAAACAAGACTGCTGATTTCAACACCAAGTATGCAGGGGTTCTTTTGTTCATATTTTGATTGCATTAAAGAATTCATTTCTTTTCGGTTATGAATTAATTCACCACAGATTACACAGATTGACAC
>ENA-OYDY01000683-OYDY01000683.1-human-gut-metagenome-genome-assembly--contig:-NODE-683-length-10925-cov-5.613063_pt1 | contig 10925 bp, 8 predicted proteins | sample MGYA00243550_ERZ652905 | MGnify/ENA primary metagenome ERZ652905 (study PRJEB26926, sample SAMN06164730) | human gut metagenome | biome: ENVO:00009003; feature: ENVO:2100002; material: ENVO:00002003...
GCTTTGTGAAGGCACCTGATGGTTACAGCAAGGCAGCAGTTGACAAGATAGCGGGCAATTTCAAGGAAACGGACAGCTCATATTCGCAGTCAGATGCGAAAAATCCGACAATCATTGTTATCATGAATGAGTCGTTTGCTGATTTGTCGGTGGTGGGAGATTTTGAGACCAACACGCAGGTCACGCCGTTTATGGATTCTCTGAGTGAAAATACGCTTAAAGGCTATGCTCTTTCGTCCGTGTACGGTGCAAAGACGCCAAACTCTGAGTGGGAATTTGAGACAGGAAACTCGATGGCATTTCTGCCGGACGGCTCGGTGGTTTATCAGCAGTATATAAATGATGACCCGACCTCCATAGTCTCAAACCTGAAGAATATCGGCTATACGACGGTTGCGATGCATCCGTACTATGCGACAGGCTGGAGCAGGAACAAGGTTTATCCGCATCTGGGCTATGATGAGACATACTTTATAGATGATTTTGACCAGACAAAGATACTCAGGGAATATATCACTGACCAGGAGCTCTATGATAAGATCATTGACCGCTACGAGAAAAAGAGCGATGACGAGAAGCTTTACATCATGGGTGTCACGATGCAAAACCATGGTGGCTACGGTGAGAGATATGACAACTTCAACCAGGAGGTTTACAAGGTTGGAGCGTCATACACCGATGCGAACCAGTATCTGTCACTTTTGAATGAAAGTGACAAGGCACTCGAAAATCTCATCACATACTTTAAGGGTGTGGATGATCCGGTAGAGATTGTGTTTTTTGGAGACCACCAGCCGGGGCTGTGCAATGATTTTATCAAGCTCTTAAATGGCAAGGGTAATTCCGGACTTACGGAGCAGGAACTTGAGAATCTGTACAAGGTGCCGTTTTTCATATGGACCAATTACGAGACGGATGCACAGAAAGTTGATGTGACGAGCCTCAACTATCTGTCCACACTGACGCTTGAGAGAGCCAACATAGATCTGCCGGCATACAACCGGTTCCTCGCAGAGCTGATGGAGAAGATTCCGGCCATAAATTCAAGGGGCTATTATTCGAAAAAGAATGAGTGTTTTATGCATGTGGATGACGCAACAGGGGACGAGGCAAAATGGATAAAGGCATACAATATCCTGCAGTACAATTCGATGTTTGACGAGAAGGACAGAAGTTCACTGCTGTTTCCGTACCTGAAATAAAAAGGTAATTATTCAGAAACACTGAGAAGAACAGTAAAAAAGAAGCAAGAGAGGAAGTAACATAATGAGCAACAATACAACTGAGAAAAAAGCGGTCGTTTTCGACCTTGATGGAACACTTCTATACACACTTGAGGATTTAAAAAATGCAACAAACTATGCATTGAAACAAAATGGCATGCCGGAGCGTACACTCGACGAGGTGCGCAGATTTGTGGGAAACGGTGTAAAGCTTCTGATGGAGCGCGCAGTGCCGGACGGAGCAGACAATCCAAAGTTTGAAAAGACATTTTCGGATTTCAAGGAATATTATGAGGCTCATTGCAATGACAATACAGCACCTTATGATGGAATCATGGAGCTTTTAAAGGAGCTTAAATTAAACGGCATAAAGCTTGCCATTGTTTCAAACAAGCTTGACCCGGCGGTAAAGGAGCTCAATCAGCTCTATTTCAAGGAGTATATGACATCGGCAGTTGGTGAGATGGAGGAAGAGGGTATCCGCAAAAAGCCGGCACCGGATATGTTGCAGAAGGCACTTAAAGAGCTTCAGGTGAGTGCAGAGGACGCTATCTATGTGGGGGACTCCGATGTGGATATCGCCACAGCGAAAAACTCAGGTCTGGAGTGCGTATCTGTCACATGGGGATTTCGTGATGTAGAGTTTTTGAAGGAGCATGGTGCAACAAATCTGATAGATGAACCGGTCGAATTGTTAAATTACGTATAATCAGGAGAACTTTGATTTATGCTTTCAGAAAAGGGACTATTGATAATTGAAAAGCTGGCAGAGCACAACAATGAGCTTGTCACATCAAAGGCTCTTGCCGCGTCCACAGGTATGTCGGAGCGAAGTGTGAAGACATATCTGAAGGAGGTGGCTGATTTTTGTGAGCAAAACTCTATGACGCTTGACAGAAAGCCGGGCAAAGGCATGAAGCCGTGCTTTAGCGATACGCAGATAGGAAAGATTCTGGATGTGGCAGGAAGGAGATCGGCAGCAGTATCGCAGAAGAAGCGACAGAACTACATATCGTATATTCTGCTAAGTGGCTGGGATACATACACGTATGCACTTTTTTCGGAGGAGTTAAACGTCAGCAAGAATGTCATCATGGATGATATAAATGAGCTTGACGCAGAGCTTGTGCTCTTTGGCATTAAGGTGCACAGAACGGCGGGCTACGGAATATATGCGACAGGCAGTGAGCTTGATATCAGAAAAGCCATGAGGCATTTCTGCAGATATCCAATCAGTGATAAGCAGGTTATCAAGACCGATGACCACAGGCTTTCAAGACGCGCGGCCGAGGTGATAGCCAATAATTTCAGAAGCGTAAATCTGTCGATGGCAGTTGACATGATACATCATGTGGAGAGACGCTTTGATATAATCTTTACGGATTACACATTTCAGATGCTGGCAGAGTACATAGCCATTGCACTTTTCAGGGTGGATGTGGAGAAGGAGCTGAAGCCGGATGAGTTAGATTTGTCGAACCGAATGTGTGATGCTGCAAGTGGTGAGGATGCGGGCACCGAAACAGAGCAGCAGGTACATAAAAATGGATTCATAATGACAGAGCATGAGAACATGGCAAAGGAGGCAGCAGGATTTCTGGAAAGATATCACGGCATCAGCCTCTCACAGCCTGAAATCATGTATCTGGCAATGCTTTTTTCCTGTGCCGAGGGACAAAACCGCGTTGTCATGTCCTGTGAGGAGGCGCTTAGCATAGAGGATGAGATGATAGTGTATCTGTCAAATCTTCTCGCTGCCAATCTGATTGAAAATGAGCTTCTACGTGAGAGCATGCGTAGCTTTTTGCCGGGCTCCATTGCGAGGACTCATTTTGGCATAGAGATAGACAATCCGTTTCTTTCCGATATCACACAATCGTATGCCAGTCTCTTTACGGTATGCTTTACGGTATCGAGATACTACGAAAAGTACACAGGTGCCATGCCGAGCGAGAATGAGATAGCTTTTATTGCTTTGCAGGTGGGAGGCGCTTTGCACAGAAATCCTATGACAGTGCGCGCAGTGTTAATCGGTGCAGCAGGCTATGCGACCGGCAGCATAATAGCGGGCAAAATAGAAAACAGGGTGCCGGATGTAAGGATAGTAAGCATTTTGTCGTCAGACCGCATAGAGCATATTGACGAGTATGACTGCGACCTCATACTCTCGACCATAGACACACAGGCAGATATCCACAAGGATATGAGATTTTTGTATGTTTCTCCACTAATCAGTGCGCAGGATGAGAAAAATATCAGAAACAAGTGCTTTGAGCTCATGACCGGCCAGAGCGCGGAGGTCAGCGAGTTTTCACAGATGCTGTCGGAGGAATTTATCATATTTGAGAAAAAGGCGAAAAACCGCAAGGATGTTTTAAAGCGTGCGTGCCAGCTTCTCATAAACAAAGGAATAGTGCAGAGCGAGTTTGCGAGGGATGTACTGGAGCGTGAGAAGGTGGAGGCAACCGCTGTGGGCTGCAATATGGCCATACCGCACGGAAAGCCTGAGCATGTAAACCGCTGCCAGATACTTGTTATACGTCTCGACAAGCCGATAGAGTGGGGCGAGAGAATGGCAGACATGATATTTCTGCTTGCGATAAACTTTGACAGTGTCAATACGACAAAGGCATTTTTCCATGATTTCACAAAGCTTCTGAATGAAAATGGAGCGACTGACAGGCTCAGGGAGGCTGCTTCACCTCATGAGCTTTGTGCAGCTATCCGGAAAGAGCTGGGGTGGAACTGAATATCACATTAATACAAAATTGCACCAGAGATGGTGCAATTTTGCATTTTGGGGAATATTGAAAAAACTCATACCACACAGTACAATAAAACCATAGAAAGCAACGGACATATGACAGGCTGATGAATAGCAGAGGGCGATACAGTTAATCATATGTGTGAGCGAAATAAACAAACAAACCAATAATTTTAAATTCAGGAGGACAAAACTATGGTAAGCAAGACAATGGTAGTAAAAGCAGCAGAAGGACTTCACATGAGACCTGCAGGAGTTATCGCAAGAGAGGCAGGCAAGTTTGATTCAGACGTAACAATCGTATTCGGCGACAAGAGAATCAACGCAAAGAGCCTTGTAAACATCATCGCAGCATGCATCAAGAAGGATGCAGAGATTACATTCGAGTGTGAGGGAGCTGACGAGGAAGCAGCACTTGCAAAGATGGAAGAGCTCGAGGCAGACAACTTCGGAGATTAATCAACCAGTAAAGTCAATCGGAGGTGTGATATGTACAAAGGAATCGCCGGCTCAGAAGGAATCGGAATAGGAAATGTGGTCATTATCGAAGAGCATGAGATAGTGATTGAGAATAAGAAAATTACAGATACAGACGCTGAAATCGCACGTCTCCAGGGAGCCATTGAGAAATTTGTAAATGATACAAACGCCATGGCAGACAGAATGGAAAAGACAGTCGGAGCAAAGGATGCGGATATCCTTCGCGGACATATCCAGATGATTCAGGATCCGACCATAGAGGAGCAGATTACAGCACTCATAGTAAGTGAAAAAATCACGGCAGAGAAGGCACTCGACCAGGTGCTTGAGCAGACAGCAGAGATATTTGCACAGATACCTGATGAGCTTTTGCAGCAGAGAGCAACAGATTTCAGGGATATCAAAGCCAGAATCCTTAAGATTCTGCTTGGAATCGAGGATTACGATATCTCAGCAGCTCCGGCAGGCACAGTGCTCGTGGCACATGACCTGACACCATCCATGACAGCAGGTATCGTGGCAGAGAATATCGCAGGAATACTCACAGAGGTGGGTGGCAGAACCTCCCACTCAGCAATACTTGCGAGAGCAATGGAAATCCCGGCAGTTCTCAGTATTGACGGAATCTGCACAGCTGTCAAAAATGGTGACAGAGTGGTACTCAACGGAACAAGCGGAGAGGCAATCGTAAACCCTGACGCTGAGACAGAGCAGAAATTCGCTGGGCTGCTTGAGGAATACAAAAAAGAGAAAGAGCTCTTAAAGAAATTTGCGGGTGTGCCGACAGTATCAGCAGACGGCACAAAGGTAGAGCTTGTATGCAATATCGGAAAGCCTGAGGACGCAAAGAAGGCTGTAGAGTGTGACGGAGAGGGAATAGGACTTTTCCGTACAGAGTTCCTTTTCATGGACAGAGACACAATTCCTACAGAGGAAGAGCAGTTTGAGGCATACAAATCAGTAGCAGAGACAATGAAGGGCAAGCCTGTCATCATCCGTACACTCGATATCGGAGGCGACAAGGAAATCCCATATCTGGGTCTTGAGAAAGAGGACAACCCATTCTTAGGTTACAGAGCTATCAGATTCTGTCTCCAGAGAACAGACATCTACAATACACAGCTTCGTGCACTTGTGAGAGCCAGTGCATTCGGCAGGATAAAGATAATGGTTCCGCTTGTGACAGGCGTAGATGAGCTTCGCAGTGTAAAGGCAATGGTAGCTGACATCATGAAAGAGCTTGATGCAGAGGGCATTGCATACAACAAGAACCTCGAAATCGGTATCATGATGGAGACACCGGCAGCCTGCATGATGGCGGATGTGCTTGCAAAAGAGGCAGCCTTCTTCAGTATCGGAACAAACGACCTGACAGGCTACACAATGGCAGTAGACCGTGGAAACTCAAAGGTAGCATACCTTTATTCAGCCTTCAATCCGGCAGTGCTGCGCGCAATCAAGCGTATCATCGAGTGCGGTAAGAAAGAGGGAATCATGGTAGGCATGTGTGGAGAGGCAGCAGCTGATCCAAAGCTCATTCCGCTGTTACTCGCATTCGGACTTGATGAGTTCTCAGTGAGTGCCACAAGTGTGCTCAAGACCAGAAAGACCATCGCAGACAGCAGCATGGCAGAATGCAAGGCATTGGCAGACAAGGTAATGGCATGTGCTACAGAGGCAGATGTACAGGCAGTGCTTGCGCAGCAGTAGATGCTAAATCCAAACAAGTATAAAAGTTAGTAAAAAAGTATAAATAAGAGTAAAATATAAAAGTATAACATTGAAATTTATTATAAAGACGGCTGAACCGGTGGGGACCGGGACGGCCGTCTTTTTTGTGTACGCGAAATGAAAGATGAATATTTAGTCATTTACGATTTGGTTATTTATGATTAACTAAATTACGATTGACTAAATCGATATAAGTAATAAAATATTGTGTATAGAGATGGAGGGAGAAATGAGATATGAACAAAAAAGTGTAGCTAAAGAATGTATTAATATAATATTACTGCTAATAAATATTAAAATACCATCAATAGTTTATGACTATTATTTTAAATACTCTGAAGGTCCATATTTACAAATTGCAGTGATTGTAGAATATAGTTTGACTTGTATAGCGTGGATGATATTGATATTGTATATAATAAAAGTTTTAAATTTAAAGAATAAAGCCGGCATTGATTAAACAATAAAGAAGGGGGAAGCCTGTAGTGGAAAAAAATAGGAAACAGATTATTATCTGCGCAGCGATTGTCGCTTGTGTCTGTGTAATCAGTGTATTAATTACATATAACATATTACAACAAAAAAATCATCTGACAGTGGAACTCTATTATGGAACTTTTGATTTTTCAGAGTATCAAAATGTTAAGAGTACCAATAAATTAGCCATTATACATGATAACGATGAAAAACAGGGTGAATATGAAATGGAGATAGAGAATACTGATAAGGTTGAAACGGGAATCTGGAAATGGAACGATGATGGTTATATTACCTTGTATCAGGATGATAAAGCAGTTGCAAATCTAGTGTATATGAATGGTAAATATCTTTTCTTTGATGCCGATGTTGAAATCCAAAAACTTAAAAGGATATCTGAAACGGCAATAGTAAGATAATTGAGAGCATAAGCTTCTTTAGGTTTCTTTAGAATTATTTATAATTCTTAAATGATTTTTCAGCTAATTCTTTATATGTATATAGTATTGTAAAGCCATAGATGTCTATGGCTTTTTTAATGTTTGGTAGTATTGAGGAGATGGGATATGATAGAAACCGCTATTATATATATAAAAAGAAATAAAATAAAATCTTTGATTATTATACTAATCATAGCGACAATAATCCTGGGTGAAATTATTGGTCTGCTATTAAGCAATGCCTCGGAAAAATCTGAGAGAGATGCATATTTATATAATGGGGCAGCCTTAGTAATTGAGGATGATAATGGAGGTTTTACAAAGAGTGATTATGATGAAATCAGAAAAGTAAAATATGTAACAGGACTTGGGGCATGGAGAGAGCTGATTGCAGATCCGGTGGATACAGAGAATGTAAAGGAACATAAAGGAATAGATCCGGAGAATAAAGATGTAAGCAATCGGGCTGATAAAATGGTAATTGTTGCAAATATGGATGTGCAAAAATATAGCTTGTTTTCATGGGAAAAGAATGTTTCTCTTATTGAAGGAGAATTTCCTACTTACAAAAATAAAGGAATTATTGTAGAACAGCGATATGCGAAAAAAAATAACCTTAAGGTAGGGGATGAAGTTAAATATACTATAGGAGACCAACCGGAGGTAACGTCTTTACAAATATGCGGAATTTATAAAGTGGACAGTGACTTCGAAATATATGACTCAAATGAAGAGGGGACCTCGGTATACATACATAGTCCATATAATTCTATATATGTAGATTATGATTATATTGTAGAGTTACTAGGGTTAGAGTACACCGCGTCAACGGGAAGTGAAGTGTATATTGATAAGATAGAGCATATAGATGCGGTAAAAACCCAGTTAAAGAAAATGTATGGAGATAATGTGGAAATATATGATAATACTTCTAATTATCTCGATTCAGAATGTAAAGTCGTAGGATTGATGGGAAAAACATCAAAAATAATTTGCTGGATGATAATTATAATGGGTGAAATTATTTTGTTAATCGTTTTCTCGTTTTATACTATCCAATACCAAAAAGATACAGGCCTATTTATGGTACTTGGAAGATCAAGAAAATGGTGTATAGGTAGATTTGCATTTATAGGAATGATATATACAATTAGCGGTTTGCTTTTGGGTGTGCTATTATACTGTGTGCTTGGCAATTTCATATGTAGCATTATAAGTGGTATAGGTAAGAATGTCATAATTAATAGTACAGACAGAGCTATAGGTGGATATGATACACCCGGAATATTTCAAGGCTTTGAGGTACGTATAGAAATGAGTGCTTTTTTTACTCTGAAAAATATTATAATTCTATTAATAATTTCGTTGGTTAATTGGATTGCATTTATGGTACTGCCTGTTGTAACAACTGTTGAAGAAAATGCAAAGAAACTGTTAAATTCGAAGGGATAGTGGTAAATATGTTGGAAATGATTAATGTATCGTATGCATATAAATCTAAGAAGGAAATTGTGCATGTGCTGGATAAAGTTACATACAGATTTGAAATAGGAGAAATGTATGGAATATTTGGTCCGTCAGGTTCAGGAAAGACAACGTGCTTATCTTTACTTGCCGGTTTAGAAAAACCGGATGAGGGAGAAATTTTGCTGGATGGAGAAAATATACAAAACATTGGTGGAAGAAAACTGCGCCAAAATAGTATATCATTGGTTTTTCAGGATTATCAGTTATTTGATTATATGACTTCCCTTGAAAATGTAATGGTTGCAGCCCAGATAAGCTTACCTGATGTACCTAAAAAAGAATTGATTAAAATGTGTAGAGACAGCCTTGTAATGGTCGGACTTGATGATAGTCAGATAACCCGAAAGGTTACGGAATTGTCAGGTGGACAGCAGCAAAGAGTTGCAATAGCGAGGGCGTTGATAACAGATGCAAAATATATTCTGGCAGATGAGCCTACAGGAAATCTGGATAAAGAAAATCGAAGAAAAATTGTCGAATTGTTACAGCAGATAGCTCATGAACAGGACAGATGTGTTATAGTAGTAACACACTCGGATTATGTAAAGAAAAAATGTGATATTTGCTATGAAATGGGAGATGACGATGAGGAATAAATGGTGGCAGGCATGCAAAGAATTATTAGGGAGACCGGGGCGGAATATACTAATTGCTATTTGCATATTTGTCCTGACACTGTTTTGCGGAATTGCAACATTTCTAGATTCGGCAATAGAGAGCTTTTACAAATCTTTTGCAGATATGGCAGGATGTTGTGTTCTTGTTGAATTAGACGATTTTTCTACTTTAGATGATTGGAAAGATATTTTAGAATATGCAGATAATAATAAAAATATTGTAGGATATAATAATGCATTTACAAGTGACATTATATGTGAAGCAGCAAATTTTGAAAATGTGCCATATACAGAAAAACAAAGTGATTTTGAGGAAAATAAAATATATGTCAGTGGAAACATAAATACTTCTTACAATGAATATTTCAGTAGTGGTATCTTTAAAATTTCAAAAGGAAAATATCCGATGTCAGGTGATAAAGGGGCAATGATATCAGATAAGCTCGCTTCTGAAAATAACCTGTCAATTGGTAGTAATATATCTATACAGTATGAAAATAATACAATCAGTATTAAGGTGATTGGAATATATACTGTAATAAATACGCCAAAGACACAGGTAAGCGATGGCTACTATAAAGAAGTGGCTGACAGTATAATATTCACAGATTATAATTCATATGTAGAATTAAATAATGAAGCAAGCTGTTATGGGATAAATTTTTTCAGTACAGACTATAAAAGTACATCACTTTTATATGATGATATGAGTAAAATGTTTCAAAATGTTCCGAATTCGGCAGTTGTCAATCAGGTTTTGAATGAGGAACTGCAAATGACAGATGTAATATCAATGTTAAAAAGTATGACAAGTGTGACGTTGAGCGTTATGTATATTGTATGTGTTGTGGTTATGTCGTTACTGACTGTTTTATGGCTTAAAGGACACTCAAAAATGATTGCAATATACAATACACTTGGACAGAGGAAATTTAAGACAATTCAAATTCTGTTATATGAGATTTTGATGATAACTGTTCCGGCACTTGTGGGTGCAGGAATATTGACATTGGGGCTGCTTAATAGATTTTCTGTCAATATTTTCAAATACTTTGTTGAATTTTGTGAGATTTCAAATTTTCAAAAAAGCTTTTCACTTGATATATGGAACTTTGAAATGAATATCTGGCAATTTGTGTATAGAATCGGACTTTTGGAAATTAGCGTTATTTTAATAACTATGATTGGAAGCTGCATTTATGCTAATAAGGGTTTGCGCACATTAAGGAATAATTAGGAGCGGTTATGTGGTATAATCTTTTTGATGTAATAAACATGTATAATATGATAGGAGCATATAATGGACAAAATTCTTGTTGTTGAGGATGATAAAACAGTATACAGTGGCATAAAAAAGCTTCTCGAATTGCAGCATTATAGTGTGGTAATTGCACAAAACGGTATGGAGGCTTTGGAAAAAATAGATGAATCGTTCAGCCTTGTAATAATGGATATAATGATGCCGCAGTTAGATGGCATTGAAACTTGCAGGAGAATGCGTGAAAGACACAGTGTTCCGATATTGTTTTTATCAGCAAAATCGGAAGAACTGGATAAGCTGGAAGGGCTAGAAGTGGGCGGTGACGATTACATGACTAAGCCATTTTCAAACATGGAGCTTATTTCAAAGGTTAAAGCTCTTATCAGACGATATCGGGTATATGAC
>ENA-OYDY01000686-OYDY01000686.1-human-gut-metagenome-genome-assembly--contig:-NODE-686-length-10859-cov-6.270548_pt1 | contig 10859 bp, 10 predicted proteins | sample MGYA00243550_ERZ652905 | MGnify/ENA primary metagenome ERZ652905 (study PRJEB26926, sample SAMN06164730) | human gut metagenome | biome: ENVO:00009003; feature: ENVO:2100002; material: ENVO:00002003...
AGAGCAACGGACTGAAAATCCGTGTGTCTCTGGTTCGATTCCGGAACTGGGCATTATACAACAAATTAAATATTCCTATGCGGGTGTAGTTCAATGGTAGAACACCAGCCTTCCAAGCTGGATACGTGGGTTCGATTCCCATCACCCGCTTTTTTGTTACCCTTTTTTGTTTGTCCACTAAGTATTTCATAATGCATTTAAACTGTCATACAGCTGCTTTTACACATACCTATACATAAAGCAAAAGCCGATACACCGTGTCTCCACGAAATGTATCGGCTTTTATTATGCACTTGATAAAATATGTATTCCCTAATAATGTCTGACTAGAATAAATCTACACGACCTGAAAACTTATCATTTATAACATAGTATGCAGAATATTCCTCCGGCTTGATGTAGATGCTAAGCTTTCTGATGAAGCCTGCCTTGTGTCCCTCAGCAACGAACTGAGCCTTAACACGCTCCTCAACAGCTGCTGTATCAACCTCGCTGTTCTGGTACTGAACAATAATCTCCGGCTTTACCGGCTCCTTCTTTGCAGGTTTTGCCTCTTTAGCTGTCTTTGCAGCTTTTGCTGCCTTTGCTGTTGTCTTCTTAACAGTGTCCTTTACATCAGCCTTAACCTCAGCAACCTTCTCAGTTGTCTTTTCAACAGCCTTCTCAACCTTCTCGGTTGTCTTCTCTACGGCTTTTTCTACCTCAGCCTTTACATCGGCTTTTGCATCAGCCTTAGGCTCTGAAACCGGCTGTGCCACTGTTTCCTCTTTTTTTACTTCAACCGGCTTTACTGCCTGCTTAACTGTCTTTGAGTTATTCTTTTTACGCATACTATTTTCCTCCTCATGCTCATTATTCACATACTAAAAAATTTTCAATTGCAACTAAAGCTTCCTGCTCATCATCACCCTTTGTAACAATATCAACAGTCATTCCATCTGAAGGATTAAATGCCATAATACCCATGATGCTTTTTGCATTGATTTTGCGATGGTCACTCTCCAATGTAATCTCACTATCGAACTTGCATGCCACTTGAACAAGCTCTGCGATTGGATTGTCATGACCTTCACATACTTTTGTAACGACAATACTCTTCTTACTCATACGTTCTCCTTAAACAAAAAGTATTAAACCTGTTTCATACTTATTTAATATATCCCAATTGTAACCGCTTTTCAATCCTTAGGAAAATTTCTGTTAAACTTTACCTAAGGAGCTTACATTTAATGTCACAAAATCAGCATTATTACAACATTATTCTGTTTATTTTGTCATGTACGTGATAAAATGCAAGCCACCATTATAAAACATTCTGTCAGCATCCTCATAGCTCATCGATGTTGTTGCGCCATTATCCGGATTATAAATATATAAAGCTCCATTTGAAGAGTATCCTGTTACAAGCACTGCCGACGTATTTCCCGTCATCGCAAATACCGGATTGCCCTGGCTGATATAAAAGATAATATCCTCAGAAGACACTCCCTGTAAATCCAGGATTTCCTTGTCCGGCAGGTTGTTTTTGAGTACATCAACAGCACTGCTGCCTGCTCCAATCAGCTCAGACACACTTACCGTAACATCATTGTAGGTAAGCATTGCACTTACTGACTTCACGACACTGTCAGCATCCTTATCGGTTTCATTACATGCAATATTCGCAAATGCATTTACTGCATTTTTTCTTGCCCTCATCCATACATACTGCTGGTTTGAGTCAATTACCACTCCCATGCTGTCATTTGCCTGTTTTATGGCATCCGAGATGTTATCAGATGCAAAAATCACATCCCCCTTTGCATAAACATAGAAATGGACTGTATTGTCATCAAACTTTAAATCAACAGTAGTATCATGCGAATTTATAGTCATCTGTGCTGTCAGCTGCTTCAGCTTATCCGGCTTTTTACCACCTGCTATACTAATAGCGCTGACCGTCAGCTTTGTATCGGACTGGCTCGTATCAAGAGCTATCTTCTGCTTCGAATCAGCCTCCCGGTTCATAATGGTATCCTGACCGATTTCTGCATACACACCATTATTTTGTGCAATCAGATCTATCGTTACCGTATATCCATCCACAGAAATTTTCTCGACATAGCCGCCCGAAGGGGTATATGTCTTAAGCTCCGACTGGTCAGATGTATCAAGAATAATAAGACCATTCATCGGAAATGTTGTGTTTCCGGCTGCATCAGAGACCACATCAGCAACATTCGCCTGTCCATATATGAAATCCTCACCTATGAAACCAAGCGGACGCAGATACTGGTCGTTGCCCTTTTTGATCTCAAATGTCTTGCCATTCTTTAAATCCATCACTTTTATGGTATTTGATGAGTACTGATTTGCAGAATCCACCCATGCAAAGTATCTGTTACTCTCCGATGCGCAGTAAGAGCCTGTAGACAAGCCCTCAACCACCTTCTTTACTGACATCGAGCCTAAATTAATCCTATAGAGACTGTCATCCATCATGAGATAGAATTCATTCTTCTCATTGAGATAAAGCATCTTGCCCATCTCAGCCTTTAGCACCTCATATGATGTCTTAGAAGGAATAAACGCTTCCTCATCTATAGTATGTGCCAGACCGTCATAATGGTACACACCGGCTCCCACCTCTCCCTCGTGGGTGCCTCTGTTCATATATCCGTATACCACAAAATCAATACTGCCCGCTTCGTCTACACTGACAATCTTTATATCGTGATGATTCCAGTTCTCACGCTCATCAATGCCCTCAGCGTCCCTGAAGCTGAATACCTTGATTATCATTCCATTGTTGATATCATAGGAGTATAAATCTCCCTCCTGGACAAAGCATATCACACTGCCTGCTTCATTGGCCCTGTACTCTGCCTCACTGCTTCTGATGCCAAGCATTACGCTGCCTGAATCCGATATAAAGCTGTTTTCACTGTTAAAAATCTGATTTGCCGTTCTCTCATAGTTGAGCACGTACATACGGCTTTCCGTCTGGCGCAGCCTGAAATATTCTCTTACATTGTAATACTCAGTCTCACCCTTACCGTCCACACAACTCATCACATAGTCTATTGTGACCACATCATAAGAATCGTTTATTTCCTTTAGGGCTATGACAGGATTCGTATACTGTGCAGCGGCCATTGAGCCCCAGGTAATCTGACTCACCGTAGATGTCAGATCCACATGTGCAAGCGTATTTCTGTCACCGGTTGTTGTCTCCATATATGTTGTAAAGAAGGATTTGTCATCCTTTATAAACGTCTCATCATGAAACTTCTTTGCAAACTCAACAACCTTTGCAGCTGCCTTTCCATCGGTCTGCATAATCCTGCTGTAATAATATACATTATCCTGACCGCTTGTGATGGTAAACACCAAAAGATACTCAGTATTTTCATCCATAACATTCGGCATGCTTATGTCCGCCTGAATAGTATTATCCTTATTAGAAAAAGAAGATATCTCGTCATCGGCCACCAGCCTCTTGCCATCCATGCTTCTGATCTTGTATGATATCCTGTCAACAGCCATGCCATATGTTGAAATGGATAATGAGAGCTTCCTGTCATCCGAAATTGGAATAACGCAATCGCGCATCTTTGTCGGATCCATCTCAGTAGTATATCCATGGAGGGTGTTTATCTTTATTTTATCCAGATTAAATGACATAACCGGCAGCGTTGCATCCGCCTGCTTCGTGGTCATATCCTTATTTCCCTTGTTTGTAGTTATGCAAAATGTAATTAATGCTGCAATAAATACTACTATAAGTACTATCGGCTTTATCACTTTCTTACTCATAAAATCATATCCTTATATCTACCAGAATCTTTGGTATCTTCTGTATCTGCATCTGCGTCTGCAGAGTTCACAGTTAAAAAGTATGCCCGCTATTGTACAGATAAAGCACCTGCTGCTTTGCTCTGAGATAAATCTGCCGGCAATCCTGTCTGCCTCATCGAAAAGACGCTGCCTGTCAGGCACCTCATCATAGATAAAACTGCCCTCATACTCCAGCTCATCCATGCGCTGCTCTACTGCGGACTGTATCATCGCCGTATCAAGCGGATACATATCCTTTATCATCCCCAGGTCCTTTGCAAATGCCTCCTCATTTTTATAGTAATCCATAAACGGAAATGTTTTATAAAAAGGTAACATCAAAAAACCTCTTTTTAATCATTATATGCTATATTCAGCTATTAGTTGCATGCTATAACAAACAATGCTGCAATAAAAATGCATGCTCCCAGGAATTTCTTTCCCGATATCTTCTCCTTCAGTATCACGCTGGAGCATATCATCATCACAATAATCGTCAAATTAAAAATATACCCTGCATAGCTGCCGGGCATTGAAACTGCCCTGCCATAAAAATCATATGCTAACGGGTATGCAATGCCTGCAAGAATCAGGCATATACCATCAACAAATGACATGGATCCGATTTTCTTCATGCCTCCTGTTGCAATAGTAAATATAATAAGCACCAGCGTTCCTATAAATACACACCAGAACGCAATAAAGCCCTTATCCAGCTGTATTCCGCCAAGTGACACCAAAATATGCGCTGCCGACGCACAAACTGCAGCAAGAAGCGCAAACAAAATACCTGTTCCATCCAAATTTAAAATAACCGTTCCAACAATCATGAGTGCAATCGCTATATAATCAAAAGTGTCAGGGGTGTTATGAAACAGAAAAAATCCCGCTGCAAGCGTGATTATATAGCTGCATTTAACTATAGCTGTAACCTGAAATGTGTAGCCATCATATATGGATTTAAAAAAACAGATGCCAAAAAGCCCTGTTGCAAGCCCTGCCAGAAGTATAAATATAACGCTCCTTTGGCCGAGTGCAATCAGGCTGCTTCCCATTATATTATCTTTCCTGTAAAAAAATATAGACGCACATAAAACAATCCCGGCAATGCTTCCCGCCAGCGCCGGGTCTGTCTTTTTAGTTCCAACCTTGGCCAAAATAGGCACACATGCTGCAATAAACGTTGCAGCACATGCCCATATAATTCCTGTCATATACATTACCTCACCATGTATCTATTACTGTGACTGTGCAGCACTATCTGCATCTCCTGATGTGCCGCTGTCTGTAGTGCTGTCTGCCATATCTGACTTGACGTAGTCAGAGCTGACATAGCCTGTCTGGCCCTGGAAGATAACCTGTGTCCAGCCATTGTCCTCTGATACAAACTCAATCTTCACATCCGGTCCTATAACATTAATTATATTTGCGTTTTTATCAGGCTTCTCTCTCATGTTTACACTGCTTGTAGTGGTGACGTAAGTTTTTTCGGTACCCTCTGTAGTCTGCTGTGGCAGATATATGGCGCCTATCTCTGTATCACTATCGCCGGCACTGTCAGTTTCACTTTCGCTAACTGCATTCTGTTGTACCTTGTCCTGCTCCTTTTTTTTGCCGCCCTTTGAGGTAACGGTAATCACTATTGTAGCAATCAGGGCAATAAGAAAAAGACATATTGCTGCAAAAATCAGTCTGGCGATTATAACATCTTTTCTGTGGCTTGCTTTCATATTATTCTCCTTTTGTATTATCTGTGTTTTGGCTCATTATAGCATAATAATCTAAAAAGAAAAAGGCAGTTAATAGAATGTTTATTGGTAAATTTCTATAAATTACCTTATAATATTCTTAAACTACAGCACATCATATCAGAAGGAGATAAAATCATGGAACAAAAGACACCTTTTAAAGAGCTGACATTCAGTCAGAAAATACAATATATATGGGACTATTACAAAATACCGATATTTCTTGTCATTATCGGAATCATAGCAGTCACATCCTTTATTCACGGCCGGCTTGCGCAGAAAAATACTGTTTTGAGCGTATTATGCGTAAATGCAGAAAACAGCACCACAGAGGACAGCGGCGCCGATATTTTCAATGACTTTCTCACAGATAACGGCTATGATTTGTCAAAGGATGAAATTGCCTTAAACAAAAATATCTGTGTCGATGTAGACAAAAGCGGCTTAGACTATCAGAACATGGCAGTCCTCACAGCATACTTTGCTTCTAACGAATACGATATATGCTTTATGGATGATAAGACCTTTGATTATTACGCCAAAAATGTCTGCTTTGAAGATATAAGCAAATATCTGGATAAAACCGTCCTTGAAAAATATAAGGACAGGCTTGTATATGAGACAATAGATGGTAAGGAATATCCTTGTGGTATCAGGCTTTCAGCAGATGACAATGAATTTGTCAAAGCCTCCGGCTTATACTCTTCATGTACTGTCGGAGTGTGCTGTGACTCCTCCCACGATGCTATGGTCAAAAAATTATGCGGCTACATATTACAGTAGCCGCATTTCTATTTCTTCTGCTTTTATCTTATGAATTTCTCCTGTTTTTAAGCTTCAAGATTCCACCTATTGCAAGAAGTACTACACTCAGGCATGCCACAATAAATAAATCAGGAACATAGTCCTTTATTACCCAGTATGGTATACCTCCGACAATAGGCGCAATAACTATGCCCACCGGCAAAAACAGATGCAGAAAAATATTCGCTATCAGGTTTCCGCTATTGTCTGTTCTCCATTTGTGCGACTTGATAATCTCCATCAGCGCAACCGATATAAATGCCGCAAAAACAAGGTCATAGAACAGGTGCGCATCGACATAATCCTTTGGGTCAAGCTCGTCTGTTGCGTATCCCATAAGTGTCATCACAACCTTTGAGGTTACCTTGTTCATCAAATGGTTTGTAACCATATAGTCATTGGTATTTGCGAGGAATACAACGCCCACACCGCTCTCCGGAAGCAGATACATGTCTGCGATATAGTTCTCAGTGAGACCTGTGTGATTGTACACTGTCTCGACATATTTATCCGAACGTACCCAGCCCATACCATAGCCTGTCTCACCTGACTCATCCATAGGAACTGTTACCCGAAACATTGTGCTAAGGCTCTTGTCAGAGAGTATTCCATAGCCGCCACGCAGATACATCTGCAGATATTTTCCCATATCATTTGCGCTGGATGCAATATAGCCCGCCGGTACAGTGGACCACGAATCGCTGAGCGGATACTTCACATCGCTTTCCACCGAAAAACCGAAATAATTGTTGTGACCTGTAATCAGACCATCCTTCTTTGCTTTTGCATAGGCTGCGCTGCTGTGAGTCATGCCAAGTGGTGTAAAAAATGTCGCTGTCAGATAATCGCTGTAGCTAACACCTGATACTTTTTCCACTATAAGACCAAGTATGTCATAATTGACATTCGCATAGGTATATTCTCCATTTTTGCCAACAATCTTTGCATTTCCCACATGCTGGTACACGCCAAGTCCGCTGGTGTGATTGAGCAGCTGTCTTATTGTAATCCTTGTCGCATCCTTTGGATTTTTGAATACCTCAGCTGCATCCAGATAAGGATTTACCGGGCTGTCAATATTCAGATGTCCTCCCTCATACAGCTTCATGATGCATGCCGCAGTAAACGACTTGCTGAGTGAACCGGTGATAAACGGTGTGTCAAGGCTCTTGCACTCCCCATAAGTCCCGGAGAAAAGCACGCCCTCTGCATCTACCACCTCAACAGCCATGCCCGGAATCCTGTAATTGTCACAGGCTGCCTTTAAGGTATCCTCTATCTCTGTATATTTCGGCGAATAATTATTGTTGTCAAGTCTGGGTATCACGTCTATCACAAGCCCAACTATGATTGCAACAACTATCCCCATCAAAGCTCTCTGTGGTATCAGCCCGATATAATGTGCATAATTGGTATATGTCTTTTTCGCCATATCCTCGGTACCCTTTATCCACACCTTCGGTGTATGTGCATACCAGCCACAGTATACTACCAGTTCAAGAAACAATAGGACTGCCATCCATATCAAAAGTGCAAACACAAAGCCCGTTGAAAAGCTTGTTGCCCCTGCTATTGATGTCAGTATGACAAGCGCTATCGTCCAGAATATAAGTGCCGGAAGCTTCTTTACAAACTTCTCCCAGTCTGTCATGATACGGATATTCCGATTTCTGTAGCCACGCATATGCATGACCTTTTTCTGCAGTTTCTCGGGCATATTACTTATCTTATATGCCGGATCCCGCTTTATCCGTATTACTCTGTATATGCCAAATATTAAGCAGCAGACTATTATCTCAACTGCCAGTACCATTCTATCAACCACCTTATGTCTTATTTACAGTCATTTGAGACTGTACTTTACATAAAAATTTAGCACATTTTTTGTGCTATGTAAACACAAAATAATATGAATACTACGGGCCGTAAGCCCCACAAAGCGGTGGCTTACGGCCCTTAAGTTGTGAATTTATTTACTTCGTAATGGGCATTAGGCCACATACAACAGCTACAAATCAGTTCTGTCCATAGTATGCGTTAGCCCCATGCTTACGGTAGAAATGCTTCTCCTTTATGTTGTCCGGGGCTGGCTTCACGTCAGGATTTACTGACTCTGTGAGTCTGGCCATCTTTGCCACTTCCTCAAGGACAACGGCGTTGTGCACAGCCTCAGCCGCATCCTTTCCCCAGGCAAACGGTCCGTGATTCTGACAGAGCACAGCCGGTGTGTATACAGGATTGATTTTTCTGTTCTCAAAGGTCTCTATGATGACAAGGCCTGTGTTTTTCTCGTAGGCTTCGTTGATTTCCTCTGTGGTGAGATTTCTCGCACATGGAATTGAGCCTAGGAAATAGTCTGCGTGAGTGGTACCGTAGAGCGGAATATCCCTGCCTGCCTGTGCCCATGCAACTGCCTCAGGTGAGTGTGTGTGTACAATTCCTCCGATATCCGGATACTTTTTGTAGAGCTCTAGGTGTGTTGCAGTGTCTGACGAAGGCTTGTATTTTCCCTCTATCTTATTTCCTTCAAGATCCATGACTACCATATCATCAGGAGTAAGCACATCATAATCCACTCCACTTGGCTTGATGACAAAATATCCTGTTTCCCTGTCAATTCCACTGACATTGCCCCATGTATATGTGATGAGCCCTCTTCTTGGGAGCTCCATGTTTGCTTCGTAAACCTGTTTCTTTAATTCTTCAAGCATTTTCTGTTCCTCTCTTATTATTTTTTACTGCTATTACAGTGGAAGAGCCTTTACCATTGCACGCTCTGCCTCAATTGCTGCCTTATATGTATTTATGTACTCATCAAAGCCCTTTACATCATCAGGGTCCGGCTGCATTACCATGCCCTTTTCGCCATTAAATACCCTGTCTGAAAGATATTTTTCCAAAGGCTCTCCATCTGCTTTATTCACCATATAAGCTGCGAGCACTGCCATGCCCCACGGGCCGCCCTCTCCGGCTGTCTCCATGACCGCAACCGGTGCATCCATGGCCGCTGCAAGTATGCTCTGGCCCACACCCTTTGTCTTGAACAGACCACCATGACCGTAAAGTGTGTCTACCTTTACTTTTTCCTCTTTAAAGAGAATATCACAGCCGATTTTTAATGTTGCAAGACTTGCATAGAGATGTGTGCGCATAAAGTTTGCAAGATTCATCCTTGCATCCGGCTTTCTGGCAAACATAGGTCTGCCCTCGTTGAGTCCGATGACAGGCTCTCCCGAGAAAAGGTTAAAGGCTACAAGGCCGCCACAGTCCTTATCGGCTGTAAGTGCATTGTTGTAGAGCTTTCCATATATGTCATTCATATCTATATCCATGCCAAACAGCTCTGAAAATTCCTTGAATAATCCCACCCATGCATTTAAGTCTGACGTACAGTTGTTGCAGTGCACCATAGCTACCGCATCTCCCGATGGTGTGGTGACCATATCAAGCTCCTCATGAACTGCCTTAAGTGCCTTTTCAAGCACCACCATAGCAAATACAGATGTGCCCGCTGATACATTTCCGGTACGCACTGCAACAGAATTGGTTGCGACCATTCCCGTGCCTGCGTCTCCCTCCGGCGGTGCAAGCAATATACCGCTCTCCAGATTGCCGCTTACATCAAGCCTTTTAGCTCCTTCCTCTGTCAGCGTACCTGCCTTTTCTCCAGCCGTAAGCACCTTTGGCAGAATATCTCTTATATCCCACGGATATTCTTTTACCTTATCTAATGCTGCAAATTTATCAAGCATTGCCGCATCATAATCCCTGGTCTTCGAATCGATAGGAAACATGCCTGATGCCTCGCCGACACCTATGACCTTTTCACCTGTGAGCTGCCAGTGAATATAGCCTGCCAATGTTGTGAAATATGATATCTTTGATACATGCTCTTCTTTATTTAATATAGCCTGATACAGATGCGCTATGCTCCACCTCTGCGGAATATTAAAGCCAAGCACCTCAGTAAGCTCTGCTGCAGCCTCACCTGTGATGGTATTTCTCCATGTCCGAAATGGCACAAGCAGATTATCCTCCTTGTCAAAAGGCAGATAGCCGTGCATCATGCCGGAAATACCGATTGCCGCAAGCTTTTTGATGGTAACTCCATACTTTTCTTTTGCATCCTGCGCCATTTTGCTGTAGCAGTCTGAAATGCCCTCCCAAATCATATCCAGGCTGTATGTCCAGATGCCGTCCACAAGCATGTTTTCCCAATCATGGGCACCTGTGGCTATAGGAGCATGGTCATCCCCGATAAGCACCGCCTTTATTCTGGTAGAACCGAACTCTATTCCGAGCACAGCCTTGCCGCTTTCAATAACACTTTTTACGTCTGACATAATATACCTCCACCTTGTAATGTAAATTTCTGAATAATTACCTAAAATTATTATACTGTAATTGTACAACGTTTTTCTTCAAAAGTAAACAAAAGAAAACATAAATATACATAAATTTTAAAACGTTTTCAAAAGTGTTCAAAAGTGA
>ENA-OYDY01000694-OYDY01000694.1-human-gut-metagenome-genome-assembly--contig:-NODE-694-length-10812-cov-4.682160_pt1 | contig 10812 bp, 9 predicted proteins | sample MGYA00243550_ERZ652905 | MGnify/ENA primary metagenome ERZ652905 (study PRJEB26926, sample SAMN06164730) | human gut metagenome | biome: ENVO:00009003; feature: ENVO:2100002; material: ENVO:00002003...
AGCTGAATGACCCGATCGATCAGAGAGAGCGTTTCAAAGCACAGGAAGAACTGCTTGCACAGGGCGATGATGAAGCCAACACAACAGATGAAGACTTCATGAATGCACTGGAGATCGGTATGCCGCCAACAGGTGGTATCGGATTCGGTATCGACCGTATGGTTATGATGATGACAAATTCACCGGCGATCAGAGATGTTTTATTATTCCCCACAATGAAGACCCTCGGTGGTGTAAAATCCGAAAATGGTGTAAAGGATAAAGAAGTTTCTACACCAAATTCAGAGCCTGAAAAGATTGATTTCTCTAAGGTAAAGATTGAGCCTTTGTTTGAAGAAGATGTTGATTTTGATACATTCTCAAAGTCTGATTTCAGAGCCGTTAAGGTTAAAGAGTGCGTAGCAGTACCGAAATCAAAGAAGCTGTTGCAGTTTACTCTTGATGACGGAACAGGCACAGATAGAACCATTTTAAGCGGTATTCACGCATATTATGAGCCGGAAGAACTTGTCGGTAAGACACTTATTGCAATCACAAATCTTCCTCCGAGAGCAATGATGGGCATTGACTCTTGCGGTATGCTCCTGAGTGCAGTACACGAAGAAGAAGGCGAAGAAAAGCTCCATCTGCTTATGGTAGATGACCATATTCCGGCAGGTGCAAAGCTCTACTAAGAAGTACCGTTTTACCCTACAAAACGGGATGTACTTCATTTGTGAAAAAGCTCTGAAAATACACAAATACACCAAATTTACACCAAATGGTGCTTGAAACGGTGCAGAGTCTTAAAAATCGCATAATTTTCAAAATATATGGGCAGTCCCAATCGGGATTGCCCATTTTCAAAAGTATGATAAAAGTCTAAAATGAAATTTAACAGAGTGGCTAATTATGAAGATTCGGGAAATCAAAGAAAATAAAAAACAATTCCTTTCATTACTGCTATTGGCAGATGAACAGGAAAATATGATAGACCGCTATCTTGAAAGAGGCACTATGTATGTGCTTAATGATAACGGTGTGAAAGCTGAATGTGTTGTTACGGATGAGGGCAACGGTATTCTTGAAATAAAGAATATTGCGACCGTTCCAGAATATCAAGGTAAAGGCTATGCCAAAGCCTTGATAGATTTTATTGTTAAAGAGTATGCCGACAAATATTCCGTTTTACAGGTCGGAACCGGCGATAGTCCTTTGACAGTTCCATTCTATGAAAAGTGCGGTTTTGTTCGTTCTTATATCATACCGAACTTTTTTACAGATTATTATGACCACCCAATATTTGAATGTGGCGTCAGGTTGGTGGATATGGTGATTTTTCAAAGAAACCTATAAACTAATGCATTCAAGCCCTTTGAGAGAGGAGAAATCTTTTCTCAAAGGGCTTTTTCTATTTATACAGATATTCGCAAACTACAAGATAAAGCCAAAACTTCATATACTCTAATCACAGAGGAAGTGGAGGTTTTGATATGAGTAACAGTTTATCGGCAGTACATCCCGAATTAGTTGCCGAGTGGTCGGATAGGAATTTACCGCTGACACCGGACAGCATAACTTTCGGCTCGAATAAGAAAGTATGGTGGAAAGGTGCTTGCGGTCACGAGTGGGAAACAAGCGTAAAGGCTCGTTCCAACGGCGAGAAATGCCCGATATGTTCAGGTGCAAGAGTAGTCACGGGCATTAATGATTTAAGTACATTGAAGTCGGAATTGGCTTCTGAATGGTCTGAGAAAAATAAAATCAAACCGACAGAGGTATCTATCGGCTCACACAAGAAAGTGATATGGAAATGTAAATTAGGACACGAATGGATAGCCACTGTAAAGAGCAGAACCATCAATAGAACAGGTTGCCCGTACTGCTCCCATAACAAAGTGCTTGCAGGATTTAATGACCTTGCAACAGTATTGCCGGAAGTAGCAGCAGAATGGTCGGACAAAAATGAAAAGAAGCCTACCGAAGTTATGGCGTTTGCAAACAGCAAGGCTTGGTGGAAGTGCAGAACCTGCGGTTATGAATGGAATACGCTTATCTCTACACGCTCAGGTGGTAGTAAATGCCCTTGTTGCAGTGGATATACATTCATAAAAGGAAAGAATGACCTGAAAAGTACACACCCACAGATAGCCGAGGAATGGTCAGAGAAGAATTTTCCTCTGAAACCGAATGAGGTCAATGCAAAGTCGAGGAAAAATGTCTGGTGGAGATGCGGTAAATGCGGTAGCGAGTGGAAATCAGTTATCAATGCCCGTGTGAAAGGAACGGTATGTCCCGTGTGTGCAGAAAGGGCAGTGCTTGCCGGATGCAATGACCTTGCAACAACTGATAGAGAATTACTTGTTGAGTGGGATTATGAATTAAACAAGTTAAAACCGACAGAAGTTTCAAGAAATTCGGCAAAGAGAGCGTGGTGGAAATGCAGATACGGTCATTCTTGGAGTATGAAGATAAACGAGCGTACTGTTCTTGGAAAAGGGTGCAGGATGTGTGAGCAGGAGTATCTGTCATTGTTCCCGGCTCTTGCAATCAGTTATTATGCCAATTTGAAAGGATTGAAAGTTGAACTTGGCTCTGATAGGTTATTCGGCATTCCACTTGATGTATATATTCCACTGGAGCAGGTTGCCATTCAAGTGAATACGGACTCGGAGAAGATAGATATACTAAAGGAACATCTCTGTAAACAACGTGGAATCAAACTCATTAAGTTGCCGATGAAGCCAAACGAAGTGGAACCCGAATATGCACAGCGTATCAAAGCAGCATTTCAGAGCGTACATATATTTATATCTTCCGATACAGAAGAAGATGTTAAGATAATCAGGAAAATATTTAAGAACTGGAGGAACAGCCGATGAGAGAAAAGAAATATCACATTTACCTAACCGATGATGAGCAAAGCAGAGTGATACAGTCGCTTATCAATCTGAAAAATAACCTCATAGTACAAGGAAGATACACCGACGCAGTAGATGAAGTTCTTCTGAAAGTGCTGTCCGCAAAGAAAAAGAAACTGAAAATCAAATAATTTCAAGCATTTATGCCGTCTGTTTTTTAACCGAAACAGGCGGCTTTTTTTGTTGTCAAAAATTTTTTGAAATTTTTTTCGGAAAAGCAGCGATTTTGGGTGTCCAAAATGAAGCCTTTTGTGCAATGAGTGAAGGGGTTAATTCCTGATGATGAAAACGGAAGCCTTTTCACTTGTTCTTTGACAACTGAATACACAGGTCGTTAAGACTTTAATTCTGATGATAGCCACTTTAGTGGGTACGCCGAAACTTCTGAAAATTTCAGAACAGCGAGAACTCCTGCTATGAGTATCGGATTGCAACCGATATGGCGATGACAGTCAGAAAGATAATGATACTTCTCTACGGAGCTGGCGGAGTACCCGGCAGAGGTTAGATTCCTATGATACAGATAAGCAACCTGTTCCTTAACGACTTCCCGAAAGCGATATGCTTGGCAAGGGATATTAAGAATAAATATTGCCACGACCGTTTAGGAAATGAAACGGTCAAGTACATAGCCGTTTCTATTGGCTATGAATAACTTGAAAGGAGGACGCAAGAGGTGTCAAACTGCAAAACGATTGCCATATGCAATCAAAAAGGCGGAGTCGGAAAGACAACGACAACGGTTAATCTTGGCGTTGGGCTTGCAATGCAGGGTAAGAAAGTCTTGCTCATTGACGCAGACCCACAGGGAGATTTAACCACCTGTCTCGGTTGGAGAGATACTGACAACTTGGGTATCACGCTTGCAACGAAACTTACAGATGTGATTAGTGAAACGATGAATGACCCGACAGACGGTATCCTGCACCACGAGGAAGGTGTTGACCTTTTACCGGCGAACCTTGAACTTTCGGCGATGGAATATAACCTAATGAACGCTATGAGCAGAGAAACCACTTTGAGGAATTATTTAAGTCAGGTCAAAGACAGATATAATTTTGTTCTGATTGACTGTATGCCCTCACTGAGTATGGTAACACTCAATGCTCTATCTGCGGCAGACAGCGTGATTATTCCGGTGCAGGCACAGTATTTGCCGGCTAAGGGTATGACCCAGCTTGTGCAGACCATTTCAAAAGTCAGGAAGTATATCAATCAGGACATTAAGATAGACGGTATGCTTCTCACTTTGGTGGATAATCGCACAAACCTCGCCAAAAGTACGGTGGAAGCGTTGCGGGAGAATTTCGGAAATCAGATTAAGCTGTATCGCACATCTATTCCGATTGCTGTAAAAGCCGCAGAAACTTCTTCCAAAGGCAAGAGCATTTTTGCTTATGAGCCAAACAGCACAGTGTCTAAGGCATACGCTGAATTTACAAAGGAGGTGTTAGCCGATGGCAGGAAGAAAGAGCGACTTCACTCTCACGAAGCTCGATGATTTATTTACCACTCAGGCACAGAGGGATGAAGAACAGCTTTCAAAAATCCGAGATATTCCGTTGGAGCTGATTGATGATTTTCCCGACCATCCGTTTAAGGTCAGGGACGATGAAGATATGATGCAGCTTGTGGAGAGTGTCAAGGAAAGAGGGGTTATTACTCCGGCAACGGTAAGGCAGAAAGAGGACGGCAGATACGAACTTGTTTCAGGACACAGACGAAAGCGAGCTTGTGAACTGGCAGGATTTGAAACACTGAGAAGTGAGATTGTAGACCTGAACAGAGATGAAGCGACCATTTTAATGGTTGAGAGTAATTTCCAGAGGTCAGAGATATTGCCGAGTGAAAAAGCCTTTGCCTATAAAATGCGTTTGGAAGCAATGAAAAGGCAAGTAGGCAGACCGAGCAAAGAAAATGCATCCCCAGTGGGGATTGATTTACGAGGAAAGCAAAGTCTTGATTTAATGAGCGAGGAATGTGGCGACAGTAGAAATCAGATACACCGTTATGTACGCCTTACAAACCTTGTTCCCGAACTGCTTGAATTTGTTGATGAGGGGCGTATTAAAATGCGTCCTGCCGTAGAACTTTCCTATCTTGATGAAGATTGCCAGCGTGATGTGGTTGACGAAATCGACCTGAATGACGCTACCCCGTCACACGACCAGACAATCCGTATGCGAAAGTTATTCAACGAGGACAACCTTACAACAGAAGCAATCCACGCTGTTATGTCTGAGGAAAAGCCGAATCAAAAGGAAAAAATCGTATTGAGGGGCGACAGAGTAAGACAGCTTATCCCGAAAAACATTCCTGTCAGTCAGACGGAGGATTTTGTCTGCAAAGCATTGGAGCATTACAACAAATTTTTGCGTAACCGTGCAGAGCGTGACAGCAGATAGCCTGATTTACAGTTCCCCTTTCTCACACTCTAACCCCTTAGTTATACTTTTACCTACCGAAAATGATATATACTATCTCACTTGAATATAACTATCTCAAAGTATATGTCTATCTCTAAGGGGCAATCGCACAGTATGAACGGACTGGAGGTGTATGGTAAAATGAAAAATTAACGAAAAATCCGTATTTGTTTTTCGGCAGGTAAATTCTGCCGTAAGAAAAAATCCATAAAGGCACATCGTAGCGATACGGTGTGTTTTCATTTTTTACAGGAGGAAACGCAATGATAAAGTCAAAATTCAAAAGAGTCACGTCGCTTTTCTTGGCGACCCTTATGTGTGTGACCACTTTTGCAGGCATTGGCTCGACAACGGCATATGCTGCTTCGGGAGAAAAAGCCGATGTTTATATGGTCGATTTCCCTCGTGATGGCGATGCTAATTACGATGGGGTATGGGGACACAGCAATTTGACCTTGAAAAATGGTTGGCATACCGGACGTTCCAATTTTACCAATCTTAAGGCTATTGGCTCATACTCAGGCAATGTTGCTTATTGTATTGAGCCGGGAATTTCGCTCAAGGTCGGTCAGACAATGAATAAGTATGACGAAAATTATTTTAATAACCTTGCATCCAATGGGGTTATTTCCGGAGATGAAATCCGTCTTTTCGTTGGTCGTATTTTACAGTATGGCTACCGTGGGACAATCTCGACATCTTGGAGGTCACAGAATGAAGCAGCAGCAAACAGCATTGCACAGGCTTATGCCACACAGCTTCTTATCTGGGAAACTGTTATCGGAGAGCGTGATGTGAACTTCAATCATGTAGCAGCCAGTGGTTGCAGCAATGTGAAAGATGTCATCAATGCAAAACATCCGCTTCGCAATAAGATTTTCAATTATTACAACAGTATGGTGCAGAGTGTACAGAACCATGCGACCATACCGAGTTTTTGTAATAAATCATCCGGTTCGGCAAAGACAATAGAACTTGAGTGGAACGGAAGCAAGTACACAACTACTCTGACAGATTCCAATAATGTGCTGTCCAAATATAATTTCAAGGCAAGTATCAGTGGAGTGAGCTTTTCAGTGAATGGTAACAAACTTACTGTTTCTATGGATACTGCACCGAGTAAGGAATTTACCATTACCGCAACGAAGAAAAATGCAGTCCGCAGAGGTGTGGTTGTATGGTCAGAGGGCAAACACGGTCAGAACTCCAGTGTGCAGGATGTTGTCAGCTATGCTCAGGAAGTAAGCGACAGTATCAACGGTTATGTGAAGATGAAAGTCAGCTATGGTTCTTGTCAGATTGTAAAGACCAGTGAGGACGGCAAGGTTGACGGTATCAACTTCACGATTACCGGAAACGGTATCAATCAGACAGTTACAACAGCTAATGGCGGTAAGTTCCAGATTGATAACCTTATGCCGGGTATCTATACTGTAACCGAGCAGGCATACGATAAGTACGAGCCGCAGGAAACACATAGAGTTACTGTTGTAGCAGGACAGATTGCAAAGGTCACTTTCAATAACAAATTGAAGCGTGGCGACCTTCAGATAGTGAAGTCCTCAGAAGATAACCTTGTTGAAGGTGTGAAGTTCCATCTTTTCGGTACTTCTCTTTCCGGTGATGCTGTTGACCAGTATGCAGTTACAGACAAAAACGGTGTGGCAACTTTCAAAGATGTGCTTATCAGTGGTTCTGAACCATATACCCTTGAAGAAGTAGACACAGCTATCCGTTATGTTGTGCCCAAAAATCAGACTGCACCAGTGAAGTGGAAAGAAGTAACCACAAGAAACTTCAACAATATTTTGAAGAAGTTTACTGTAACAGTAACAAAGAGCGACGCTGAGAAAGGCGAAGCACAGGGCAATGCCAAACTTTCGGGAGCAGTTTACGGTATCTATAAGGGCGAAACGCTTGTAGATAAGTATGTTACTGATGAAAACGGTCAGTTCACTACTAAAGAATATGTTTGTGATACCGACTGGACAATCCGAGAAATTACACCGTCAGAGGGATATTTGCTTGATAAGACTATCCATGAAGTAGGTGCAGACCCGAAACTTTATGAGGTGGAACACAACCTTACTTCCAATGATGTAACCGAGCAGGTAATCAAAGGTAACGTGGCTATCATTAAACACACTGATGATGGAGAAACAAAGATTGAAACTCCTGAAAAGGGTGCTTCCTTTGAGATTTATTTGAAATTTGCCGGAAGCTATGACGCAGCCAATAAAGACGAGAGAGATACCATTGTTTGCGATGAAAATGGCTTCGGTCAGACAAAAGATATGCCGTATGGTATTTATACCGTACACCAGACTTCCGGTTGGGAAGGCAGAGAGATGATGGATGATTTTGATGTGTTCATTTCACAGAATGCACAGACCTACCGTTATCTTATCAATAACCGTAACTTTGAGAGCTTTGTCAATGTAGTCAAGGTGGACGCAGAAAGCGGAAAGAGTATTCCGTATGCAGGAGCAGGATTTAAGATTTACGACCCACAGGGCAATCAGGTCAAAATGACCTTTACTTATCCGACACCAACCACGATTGATGTGTTCTATACCGACGCAAATGGTTCTCTTGTAACACCTGAGAAACTGGATTACGGCAAGGGATATTCTATCGTAGAGGTACAAGCTCCATACGGGTATGTACTTGATGATACTCCGGTATATTTTGATATTACCGAAGAAAATTCCACAGAGGAAGGCGGCGTAACTGTTGTGAAAGTCAATAAGCCGAATATGGCACAGAAAGGTACTATCACGGTTGAAAAGACCGGAGAAGTATTTAGTGGTGTCAATGTAAGTGGTTCTGAGGACAGTGATGTTATCTATCAGCCAGTTTATGAAGTGGCAGGACTTGAGGGTGCGGTTTATGAAGTCCGTGCTGCGGAAGATATTAGCACACCGGACGGTACACTCCGCTATTCAAAGGGCGAAGTGATAGATACTATCACAACAAGCTCAGATGGATTTGTGAAGAGCAAAGAACTTTATCTCGGAAAATACGAGGTCAAGGAAATTACCGCACCTTACGGAATGGTAGTCAGTGGCGAAACACATACGGTTGAGCTTACTTATGCAGGTCAGAATATTTCTGTTACCGAAACTTCCACATCATTCTATAACGAAAGACAGAAAGTTCAGGTAAGCCTTGCAAAAGCCATTGAAAAGGATAAGACATTTGGTATTGGCGACAACGGAGAAATCAAAAATATCAGCTTTGGTCTTTATGCCGCAGAAGATATTGTATCTGCAAGCGGTACACTTATTCCGGCGGATGGACTGATTGAGATTGTTAGCGTAAATGAAAATGGAACTGCTGTTATGAAGTCAGACCTTCCGTTTGGCAAATACTATGTCAAAGAGATTGCAACCGATGAGCTTTATATTCTCTCTGATACGAAGTATCCGGTTGTATTTGAATACGCAGGTCAGGATACCGCAACGGTTGAAATCAAAGTGAATGACGGAAAAGAAATCAAGAATGAACTTATCTATGGTTCTGTATCAGGTAAGAAGATTGACGAGAATGGAGAAGCACTTGAGGGTGCTGTTATCGGTATCTTCAAAGCCGAAGAAACAGAATTTACAAAGGATACGGCACTTATGACGACTACCTCTGCAAAAGACGGTAGTTTTTCTTTTGCAAAAGTTCCTTATGGCAAATGGATTGTAAGAGAAATCGAGCAGCCAAAGGGATTTGTTCTTGATGAAAAAGCGTATGAGGTCAATATCAGCAAAGCCGAGCAGGTAGTTGAAATTGAGATTGTCAATGAGTATGTTCACGGCAATATCATACTCACGAAGGTGGACGCTGAATATCCAGATAACAAACTTACGGGTGCAACCTTTGAGGTATATAAGGACACCAATGAGAACGGAAAGATTGATGATGGCGATGAACTTATCGGAAATCTTGAAGAAACTGAAACCGGAATTTATGAGATGAAAGAGCTGCTTTACGGAAAATATATTGTCCGTGAAACAAAAGCACCGGAGGGCTTCCTGCTTGATAAGGGAGAATACTCTGTTTTCATTGAGAAAGACGAAACAACTTATTCCGTTGAGAATAAAGCAGGTGTTGGATTTATCAATGAAGCTATGCGTGGAACACTGAAAATCGTTAAGACATCTTCAGACGGTAAGGTTAAAGGTTTTGCGTTCAGAGTAACCGGAGCAAACGGCTATGATATGACATTTGAAACAGATAAGAACGGCGAAATCGTGATTGAGGGACTTCGTATTGGCGAATATACCGTATCAGAAGTGGCAAACAATGCGTCTGCCGCATATATCACACCTGCCGACCAGAATGTTACTATCAAACTTGATGAAACAGCCGTTGTAAAAATGCACAATGAGTTAAGAGATACTCCGAAAACAGGAGATGATACCAATATGAAACTTTGGTATGTCCTTGCCGGACTTTCTGCTGTCGGTATCGCTGTAACTTCTGTAGTTGCACACAAAAAGAAGAAAAAGGAGAGTAACGAATAATGGAAGCAAAGACAATTATCGCTATCGCATTAGTCGCCGTTATTGTCGGCGGCTTTATCTTTCTTCAGATTAAAAATCGTAAGAAGTAAGTAACAAGCGAACATTAACCAGTCGGGGCAGAGCGTAAAAACTCTGTCCCTTTAATTTTTGGAGGAACATTATGAAACAACAGAAAACGGTGGAGAGCCGAGTGCTTGAAATCTTAAAGGAATGCCCGATGTCGAGGTATGATGATATGCTTCTCATTCTGCATTATTACAATCGGTACGGATATATACCTGCCGGAAATCTTCCGCTTGAGGATATTGTATTTAATTACCGAGCATACGGACTTCCTTGTTTTGAAACCATACGCAGGGCAAGGCAGAGAGTACAGTCCCTTTTTCCTGAGTATTCACGCAATCCGCAGAAAGAAGAACAGAGCGGCAGTATTTCTATTGTAATCAACATTAGCTAAGGAGGTATTTTTGTGAAAGACAAAGCGACTTTTCAGAATAAGGTCAAGGTGCTGAATAAACTCTTTGACTCCGGTTGTGATACAGAGAAAAAGTTGCAGCAGCTTGATATGGAAGCAATCCTGAAAATCCCGAATATCACGATTCCTGATATGGGTGTGATTATGGAGCTTCAGAAGAATACAAAGTCCGGTAAACTCTTTTCGTATTTGGGCGGCGGTTCTGATGAAGCAACAAAAATGAGAGGTAAGGAAAATGAAGCAACAGGAGAATAGAGCAGAGCCGCAGGAAAAGCAAATTCGATTTATAGACAGTCATTACAACTTAAAATTCTATATTCCCGATGGAGGGAAAATCAGGATTACTTTTCGTGATGGGCACACAGCAGACAGAGTGTGTAAGTATATTGATGACTACCATTTGTATGTCGGAAATTGCTGCTATCATATATGCGAGTTTGCTGAAAAATTGGAGCCTGTCTCTTATACACATCTCCGAGCCCACGAGACTACGCTGC
>ENA-OYDY01000729-OYDY01000729.1-human-gut-metagenome-genome-assembly--contig:-NODE-729-length-10484-cov-3.805159_pt1 | contig 10484 bp, 9 predicted proteins | sample MGYA00243550_ERZ652905 | MGnify/ENA primary metagenome ERZ652905 (study PRJEB26926, sample SAMN06164730) | human gut metagenome | biome: ENVO:00009003; feature: ENVO:2100002; material: ENVO:00002003...
GTGTATATCATAACTGGCAACAGGAAGGCTATGAGGAAACTTACGAGAATGTGCCGGAGTTTTGCTATTCTGCTTCTTTTGATGAAGTAAAGGAAAAAGGATTTACTCTTGTACCGAGCAGATATATTGAGTTTGTCAACCGTGATGAGAACATCGACTTTGATACAAAAATGAAGTCATTGCAGGGAGAACTCAAAGAACTTCTTGTTCAAGAGGAAAAATCCAAATCAGATTTGCTTGCTGTATTTAAGGAGTTGGGATATGAAATCGAATTATGATATTTTAGGAAACCATATCCGACTGATTGATACTCGGAACAGAGAAAGTATAACGGACAGAGTTTTGGGAATTAACATAGACAAGTTCTTTATGCCATCGGTTGCAAATGTCATTGGTACGGATTTGAGTAAATACAAACTGATAACAAAAGGAAAGTTTGCGTGTAATCCAATGCACGTTGGTCGTGATGAACGCCTTCCGGTTGCATTGTATGATGAGGAAGAACCTGCTATTGTTTCTCCGGCATATTTTATGTTTGAGGTAATAGATAATAGCATTTTGAATGAAGATTACCTGATGATGTGGTTTCGCAGACCGGAATTTGACCGTATTTGTTGGCTGCATACTGACGGAAGTGTTCGTGGTGGAATTACTTGGGACGATATTTGCAGACTTGAATTGCCTATTCCGCCTATTGAAAAACAGCTTGAAATAGTGAATAGCTATAAGGCAATTACAGAAAGAATTGCTTTGAAGCAGAAGATAAATGATAATTTAGTGGCTTAATTGGGTTACCAGCAAGTCCTTTGTTTCATTAAGCCTATCAATTTCCTGCAAATTATGAAGTATTGTTGAAAATACTATACTCAACTTATGCTCAAGTTGTTGCAATGTATTGTCTGAAGGTGTTGGAATCTCATATTTTTCAAAAGAGGTCTTGTTAATGTTTATCATTGTTGAGCTTCCCTCGCCTAATGTTCTTAATTCTGCGGTATGAGCTTTTATCGAAAAATATAGGAAACATGGATATTTTGAAATTACCGCATTTATCTGTTGATTGGTTTGTGCAATATATGATGTTAATGCCACTTCACCAGCATTTGCACCAATGCAAGCAACAACAACCGTATTTTCAGGAATATATTTATTCTTCTGACTATCAGCTCCCGCTTTTGAAAGAGAACATTCAGAACTGGTAATATATACATTTCCGTGCATATCAGGTGTTTTTATAAATGGAATATCATTACCATAATACTCAGCGACTGATGTTGGAGGTGTTTTTCCGGTAATGACCATTCCAAAGTTATGGATTGGTTGCAAATCTGTAAAATCTGGTGCTGATGATGAAAATATGGCATTAGCTTGTGCTTCTAAATTATCATTTATCTGCTGTTTCAAAGCTATTCTATCGGTTAGTGTCTTGTAGGCTTTCACTATTTTTCTCTGCTTTTCAATATCCGGTACTGGAAGTTCCACCATACAAAGCTCATTCCAATCGAAAATCTCTCTTACGCTTCCGTGTGACTTATATCTTGCATAACGGTCAAATTCTGGTCGGCTGAACCAAAGCATAAGATATTCAGGGTCAAGTTCCTCTTTATTTTCAACTTCAAAAACTGTATAAGAGCTTGAAATAATACAATCTTCTTCATCTAAATAAGCAATAGAAATTTTTTCTCCATTTCGTGAAGTAACGGGTCCGTATGCAAACTGTCCCGTTCTGACTATCTTATAATTCGATAAATCAGTTCCTACAATGTTTGCTATTGAAGGAATAAATTTTTTACTTATACTTACGCCAAGCAACTTTGTTATGGCTAAATTCCTATTACGCTCGTCCACAAGTCGAATGTAATTGCCTAATATCTTATATCCTTTTTCCATTCCTACCACCTTAACCAATGTATTTTCTATGAGCAATTTTCACATTGCTCTGCTTAACCATTGCATATTGCAATGTCGTATCTATTCTTCTATGTCCCAAGAGCTGCTGAAGCTGCTCTATTGGCATTCCTTTGTCTATTGCCATTGTCGCAAGTGTTCGCCTGAATTTATGAGGGTGTACCTTATTTAGTCCCAATCGTTTTCCAAGCTGTCGTAATCTCACTTCAATACCTCCGATATTCATTCGATTATACGGAGATTGTAATGATACAAAAAGTGCCGGATTATCGTCCTTGCGACTATTCAGGTAATTCTGCAAATGTATTTTTGTTCTTGCATCAAAATATACTATTCGCTCCTTATCGCCTTTGCCGAAAACAACACATTCTCTTTCATTAAAATCTATATCCTCACGATTTAGCAACACCATTTCTCCGACACGCATACCCGTTGAAGCAAGCATATCAATCATTGCCAAATCCCTGAGTTCCGTGCAATTATCCCTCATCAGTTCAAGTGCTTCATCAGAGTAGGTTTCTTTAATGTTTGTTCCGGTCTTAACCTTATGTATTCGCCTGACCGGACTTTTCAAAATATAATCTTCGTCCTCAAGCCAAGAGAAAAAACTGGAAAGTATTCGTCTTATATTATCTATCGTAACTTTACTTGATTTTTTCTTAGCTTGATATTCGGTCAAATAACAACGAATATCGTCAGTTAAGATATATTTGATACCCTTTCCAATGCCATCAAGCATTGACTGTATCGTTGCATTATAGTATTTCAAGGTTTTCTCAGAACAGCCCTCAATACGCTTTGCCGATAGGAAAGACTCTACTAAATTCTGTTCTGAAAGTTCCTTATCTTTTTCTGTCTTTGTTACCTCATAATCAAAAAGTGTATGTTGCAACACCTCTTGCAATCTTTCTGTCTGTGCGTTATTCAGGTAAGGTAACATTCCTTGAATAACATCTGTGATTAGGTTCTGTTTCATAGTCAATTCTCCTTTTGTTTTTAAGAGAACGACTACCAGTGGCAGTCCCTTGTTTTAACTCCCGCCACTGATGGGAGTTCTATTGTAAATGATAATTTAGTAGCTTGAAAGCATAAGCGTTATTTGGTCTTGCAAAATGGAAAGAGCATTCATTTCATTAAGGTTATGTTCCATAATAGTCCAAGAATTATCAAATAACTTTAAGAGCTTTTCTAATATTTGTTTTGGCGGAAGTACAATAGGAATAATATTGATATCTCCATTATTTACATACTTTTGTGCCGTTCCTAATGCTCTTGATTTATGAAATATATGAACTCGTTCACTGTTCAAATATACATAAAGATATGATGTAAGTGAGTTTGTTCTAATACGATAGACTCTCTGATTTAAAAGTAAAGGTTCTTTTGTATATATTCGTCCAGTTTTTCCTAAGAGTTCCATTGTGCTTTTTCGGTCAGTCATTACCATTACAAGGTCATTCTTGTATAATCGGAATTTGTCATATTTCTGAGCGGATACTCGTTCAGGTAAAATATACTTATCAGTTTTTGCCTGAATAAATTCAGCATTGCGATTGATATTACCTAAATCAACTATACGAATACCGTCATCGTTATATCCGTCTTTGTAAAACGCATAACCGCTTTGGCATTCTGCCAAATCTGAAAGCTGATATATTTTCCAATCATCAGGAATAGGAAATTCAGATATTTGAGAAAGTTTGGTGTCGCCAAAGGCATCAGTATAATATTTATCAAGAATTGCTTCCATAGAAGCTAATAAATTATCATTTACTGCAAGGAGTGTGAAAAATGGATAAAGAAAAGCTAATCAAACTTGCAGAGGATTTATATCAAAGTGCATTTGACGCTAATGCGTATTATGCAATTATGATGCAGTATAGAGAAATGAGCAAGAAGTATAATAATGAAATGAATCTTTCGCCTGCCTTTTATCAAGTAGTGTATGGGGCGTTGCAAAAGGCTTGTTTTATGGAAATTGCAAAATTGTATGATAAAACAAAAGACGTTGTTTCAGTTGGTTTGCTCTTAAAGTATTGCAGAGATAATTTGGACTTATTTCCAGAATATAGAGATATAGTAACAATTAAGGAAGATGGTAGAGAATATTCTTTCCAAGTGCCATATCAGCATCATTTGAAACCAACGGAAGAATGTTTCTATGAAAATGAAGTGAAAAGCCAAAGAGAAATTCTAAAACTGTTTGATACACCTGATTTTGAAAAAATACCAGTACGGGTTAATCTGACATTTTCAGAGTTTTTAGAATTATATCAAAAGCGTTTTTGTTCTCTTAGCAAGAAACAAGAGAATATTCGTGTTCAAAGAAATAAAATATATGCTCATAATGACGAAAAACATATTTTAACAGAAGAAAAGGTGTGGGATAAAAATCCGGTTACATATCCTGATATTCAGGAGTTGATAGATTTTGCTCTTGATTGCACAAGGCTAATACTTGGGGCATTGACTGGAGTGAGCCGTGCAGTAAGTTATGGAAATATAGATGATATGGAGGGAACTCTAATGCTTGCAAAATTGGGACTGAAATATCAGGATTATGAAATGGAACAGCGACATAAGCAAATATTGAAAGAGATATATGCCGATAAAAAGGAGTGAACGCAATGGCAAATTTTAATGAACACGCATTGGAAATGTCAATAATGGAGTTGTTCAAAGACGAGGAATACACCTATGTCAGCGGCGACCAGATACACAGAGAAAGGACGGAGGTTCTGCTTACGGACGACCTGAAGCAATACCTCTATAATCGCTATGCGAAAGACGGTATCACACCGAGTGAGGTGGATAGTGTCATTCTAATGCTACGTAATATTTCCGGTACGATTTATGAAGCAAACAAAGCTGTATTTAAGTTGCTCTGCGATGGATTTATTCTTAACCGTGAGGATAGAACGCAGAAAGACCTCTATATTGAACTTATTGATTTTGACACTCCCGAAAACAATATTTTCAAAGCGGTTAATCAGTTTGAAATTGAAGGCGTAAATAATCAGTTACGTATTCCTGATGGTATTGTGTTCGTAAATGGTATTCCTGTTGTTGTTCTTGAATTTAAGAGTGCGGTACAAGAAAATACGACCATAATGGACGCATATAAGCAGCTTACAATCCGTTACCGTAGAGATATTCCGGAGATTTTTAAATACAATGCGTTTGTTGTTATCAGTGACGGTGCAAATAATAAATACGGTTCTTTCTTCAGCCCGTATGACTTCTTCTATGCGTGGAGAAAGATAAACTCAGACGATAAAGAACTGGACGGTATCAATTCTCTTGTAACAATGATAAAGGGACTTTTCCGAAAAGACCGTTTACTTGAAGTTATCAAAGATTTTATTTATTTTCCGGATAACTCAGATAAGGATTTGAAGATAGTGTGCCGTTATCCACAGTTCTTTGCGGCAAATAAATTGTATGAGAATATCAAGGCTCATCTTCGCCCTGAAGGAGATGGTAAAGGTGGTACATACTTCGGAGCGACAGGGTGCGGCAAGAGTTATACAATGCTTTTCCTTACCCGTATGTTGATGAAAAGCAAATACTTTTCTTCTCCGACTATTCTCATTATTACGGATAGAACAGACCTTGACGACCAGCTTTCCAAACAGTTTGTCGGTTCAAAGAAATATATCGGAGATGAAACTGTTGTAAGTATTGAGTCCCGTGAGAAACTTCGTGAGGAGCTTCAGGGACGAGAGAGTGGCGGTGTTTATCTGACGACCATTCAGAAATTCACAGAGGATTTGCAGCTTCTTACGGACAGAACAAATGTTATTTGTATTTCTGATGAAGCACACAGAAGCCAAATCAATCTCGACCAAAAGGTTAAGATTACAGAGTCAGGTGTTCAGAAAACCTATGGATTTGCCAAGTATCTGCACGACTCTTTACCAAATGCAACTTATGTTGGATTTACCGGAACTCCGGTTGATGGAACAATCGAAGTCTTTGGTGGTGTTGTAGACGCATATACAATGACAGAAGCAGTTAAGGACGGTATTACAGTTAATCTTGTTTACGATGGTCGTGCAGCTAAAGTTATGCTTAATCAGGACAAGGTAAGACAGATTGAAGAATACTATGCTCAGTGTGAACTTGAGGGAGCAAATGAACATCAAATAGAAGAAAGCCAGAAAGCAGTTGCCAAAATGGAAGTTATTATTGGCGACCCTGACAGACTTCGTGCTGTTGCGGAGGACTTTATCAAGCATTATGAAACCCGTGTGGCAGAAGGTGCAACCGTAGCAGGTAAAGCAATGTTTGTATGTTCCAACCGAAATATAGCATACGATTTCTATAAGATAGTAAAGGAACTCAGACCGGAATGGACAGAAAAGAAGATTTGTGATGATGGTGTTGTTCTGAGTGAGAAAGATAAAAAAGAGTTGAAGCCAATGGAAAAAATTAAGTTGGTTATGACTCGTAATAAAGATGATGAAAAAGACCTCTTTGATATGCTTGGCACTAAAGAGGATAGGAAAGAATTTGACCGTCAATTTAAAAATCCGAAGTCAAACTTTAAGATTGCCATTGTTGTAGATATGTGGCTGACTGGTTTTGATGTGCCGGAGCTTGATACGATTTATATTGATAAGCCTATTCAGCAGCATACCCTTATTCAGACGATTTCCCGTGTAAATCGTGTATGCGAGGGCAAGGATAAAGGCTTGATTGTTGACTACATAGGTATCAAGAAAAATATGAACACTGCCCTCAAGAAATATACGAATTTTGAAAGCGAAGAATTTGAAGGTGTGGAGCAGTCTATCACGATTGTAAAAGACCAGTTAGAAGTTCTTGGTCAGATGTTCCATAACTTTAACAGCAGTGATTTCTTCAATGGTTCGCCTACCGAACAGCTTGCCTGCCTGAACCGTGCGGTTGAGTATGTGCAGTTGTCTGAAGAACTGGAAAGAAGATTTATGGCAGCAGTCAAGAGAATGAAACAGGCATTTAACCTTTGTAGTTCAAGTGAGAAATTCTCCGATGAAGATAAGGATTATATCCATTTTTATTGTGCTGTCCGTTCTATCCTTTTCAAGTTGACAAAAGGCGATGCACCGGATATTGAGCAGATGAATGCTCGTGTCCGCAAAATGCTTGAGGGTGCAATTCAGTCTGATGGCATTGAGGAATTGTTTGAAACCGGAAAACATATATCGGTTGATATTTTCAGTGATGAATATATGGATAAGATAAATGCTATTCAGTTGCCGAATACGAAAATCAAGATACTTCAAAGACTTCTTTCTCAGGCGATTGACGAGTTTAAGAAAGTCAATAAGATTATGGGTGTGGAATTTGCAGACAGACTCAAGAAAGTTGTTGATGAGTATAATAACCGACGTCGTGATGAAGCGTATGCCAATGAAGTCCTTGATGATGTTGCGGAGCAGCTTGCACAGTTGTTGTCTGAACTGAAAACAGAAAAGAACTCCTTCAAGAATATGGGAATAGATTATGAAGAAAAGGCTTTCTATGATATTTTGAAAGCAGTTTCCAAGAAGTTTGAGTTTGAATATCCGGACGATAAAATGATTGAACTTTCCAAAAGGATAAAGCTGATTGTTGATGATAAGTCACGCTATACCGATTGGTCTGCCCGTGATGATATTAAGGCAAACTTGCAAGTGGATTTGATATTGCTGCTTGATGAGTTCGGCTATCCGCCAGTAACCATTGATGATGTTTACAAGGAAGTTCTTGAGCAGGCAGAGAATTTCAAGAAGTATGCACAGTAAATGAGAGGTGTAAATGTAAATATGTTTTATGACGATTTAAATACAGAAGAACAAGTATCATACCTTATTAAACCAATCCTTCAAGTCCTTCAGGAAGCAGGTGGACAGTTAGAGCGTTCTGAAATTAGAGACAGAATTAGTGAGTTAGATGAGCATATTGCTGAATTTGAACAGAAACTATATACATCTAATAAAACAGGAAATCAGTACAAAAAATTTGATTTTAAGTTTAATTTTGCTATTAAAGAGCTTAGTTATGTCGGACTCATATCTTATGTGAAATTCAATCCAAAGATTACACTTACTCAAGATGGAGCAAATGTAGATTTAACAGATTTTGATGTTAAGACAGAAGTAAGGGATAAGGCACGAAGCTATTGGGAGGAACATTCGACTAAGAACAAATCGAAAAACAAGCCAGTAGAAACACTGGAGGTTGAAGATGAGGAGAATGAATCCACAGATGACGAATTGTTAGATGATTTCAAGGTAAAACTTCAGAGTGCAATCGCAAATATGTCTCCAGCAAAGTTTGAACAATTTTCACGAGCACTTCTTACAAAGATGGGAGTGGAGTTTACCAACAAAGGCGTTCAGGTGTCAAATGATGGTGGTATTGATGGTTATGGATATCACGTAGATGCCGATGATTTTAGAACAACCAGAGTGGTCATTCAGTGTAAAAGATTTAATTCAAATCCAGTGAGTGAGCCGGATATTAATCAATTTCTTGGGGCAATGAACAAATATCAAGCCGATTATGGAGTATTTATTACTAATAGCCGATTTACCAATAAGGCAAGAGAGGCTGCGAGAGAAGGTACGCCGATAACATTGATTGACGGAAATGATTTAATCAGACTGGTTATTAAATATGAATTGTATATAACACCAGTCACAACATATGTATTGGATGGTTTCTATACCGAGGATTGACACTAACGATAGCATATTTACTCGAGGGAATATTTAGAAGGGAGCATAGAATGATGTCAAAGCAAAAGACCTATATCGCAATCGACCTTAAATCATTCTATGCTTCTGTGGAGTGTAAAGAGCGAAATCGTGACCCTTTGACAACAAATCTTGTGGTTGCAGATAAGAGCAGGACAGAGAAAACTATCTGCCTTGCGGTATCTCCGTCATTAAAAAGTTATGGGATACCCGGCAGACCACGCTTGTTTGAGGTCGTACAAAAGGTAAAAGAAGTTAATAACACCCGAAGATGGAAAGCACCAAATCGTACATTTACTGGTTCGTCTGATGACAGTACAGAATTAAATGCGAATCCGGCACTGGAGATTGATTATATCGTTGCACCACCTCGTATGGCATACTATCTGGAGTATAGTACCAAGATTTACAGTGTTTACTTGAAATACATCGCTCCGGAAGATATTTTCCCTTACTCGATTGATGAAGTATTCATAGATGCAACCAATTATCTGAACACCTATCAGATGACTGCAAGGGAACTTGCCATGACGATGATACAAGATGTTTTGAAAACAACAGGAATCACTGCAACAGCCGGAATCGGCACGAATATGTACTTGTGTAAGATTGCGATGGATATTGTGGCAAAGCATATTGAGCCGGATAAGGACGGTGTGCGAATTGCCGAATTGGATGAAATGTCTTACCGCAGACAGCTATGGAATCATAGACCGCTTACAGATTTCTGGAGAGTTGGTAAAGGCTATGCAAAGAAACTGGAAGAACATGGACTTTTTACTATGGGAGATATTGCAAGGTGTTCCATCGGAAAGTCGAATGAACTGTATAACGAAGAACTGCTCTACAAGCTGTTTGGAATCAATGCGGAATTGCTAATTGACCATGCTTGGGGATATGAACCTTGTACGATGGAGCAGGTCAAAGCCTATAAGCCGGAAACCAATAGTGTATGTTCAGGACAGGTACTTCACTGCCCGTATGATTTTGATAAAGCAAAATTAGTTGTAAAAGAAATGACTGACCTTATGGTACTCGATTTAGTAGACAAGGGACTTGTTACTGACCAGATTGTATTGACCATAGGGTATGACATAGAAAATCTGACAGACCCAGACCGAAGCAGAAAATATAAGGGAGATGTCACAATTGACAGATATGGAAGAAGAGTTCCTAAACACGCTCACGGAACAACAAACCTGAAAAGGCAGACATCATCAACAATGCTGATAACCGATGCTGTGATGGAATTGTATGACAGAATCGTGGATAAAAATCTGCTTATCAGAAGAATTAACATTACAGCGAATAGACTTGTAGATGAGAACTCAGCAAAGAAAGAAGATAAATATGAGCAGCTTGACCTTTTTACGGATTATAAGGCAAAAGAACAGGAGCAAGTCAAAGAAGAAGCAGCTTTAGAGCGTGAAAAGCGTATGCAACAAACAATGCTTACGATAAAAAAGAAGTTTGGGAAGAATGCCATCTTGAAAGGAATGAATCTTCAGGAGGGAGCGACAGCCAAAGACCGTAATGAACAGATAGGTGGACACAAGGCGTAGAAAATAAAGTATATGATTAAGGAAACAGAATATGAGATGGATATATGAACTCTCGTGGCTGTGGAAGTCAATCGGAATATTGATTCTGATTGTTGCCATATGTGAGTGGTGTGCAGCTTTGATTTACAAAGGAATGAAGAAGCATTACGGAGTGAAAACAGCAATATGCGTTGCAATCGTAGCAGTCATTTTATCTGCCATTTGCATTTTCATGCTCGCACGGACACCTATGCCACTGTAAATGGAGGAAGATTATGGAGAATCAAGACAATCACAGATATGATGATATTATCAA
>ENA-OYDY01000779-OYDY01000779.1-human-gut-metagenome-genome-assembly--contig:-NODE-779-length-10088-cov-3.789196_pt1 | contig 10088 bp, 6 predicted proteins | sample MGYA00243550_ERZ652905 | MGnify/ENA primary metagenome ERZ652905 (study PRJEB26926, sample SAMN06164730) | human gut metagenome | biome: ENVO:00009003; feature: ENVO:2100002; material: ENVO:00002003...
GTCGGCAGCGTCAGATGTGTATAAGAGACAGAAATCCTTCATTGTAAATGAATTCTTTTTCCGGCACCGCTGCGGCGACAAAATGTGCCAGATTCCGGTCCGGGATAAATAAAATATGTTTATTCGGCAGATTTTTTACGATCTTTACCGCATTTGCAGAAGTTACACAGACATCCGACCACGATTTGATTTCCTGTGTCGAGTTGATATAACACACGACCGCAAGGTCATCGTACTGGTCTCTCGCGGTCTGTACGGTTTCTTTTGTTACCATATGTGCCATCGGGCAGTCCGCAGCAAGATCCGGCATCAGTACTGTTTTATCCGGATTTAACAATTTTGCACTCTCGCCCATAAATGTCACGCCACAGAGTACGATTGTCTTATTTGCAAGCTCTGTCGCCTTTTTACTCAGGAAATAAGAATCTCCGATGTAATCGGCAAGTGCCTGGACTTCCGGTCTTACATAATAATGTGCCAGGATCACGGCATCTCTTTTCTTTTTCCACTCTTCTAATTCTTCCAAACTTATCATACGCCCTCTTAACTCTTTCTCAAATTTTTTGCCCATTCATTTCAGATTTTTAATGAAACTTTTCGTAGTATACCACTTATCATTACATATGACAAGACACATGTTTAAAATCATGTAAAGTTTTCTGTTTTTATTTTTCAAAGAAATGTTTTGTACTTCTGAAACAATACATAATTCATTCTGTTTCAAGACATATTAAACAACAGAATGCATGTTCCGCATTCTATCTATTGCGAATATAAAAATCATGAAAAAGAGGGATTCTATATGTTAAACGGAGATACTGTAAAATTATTGCGGGAATGTAATGCCGGCACAAAAATGGCTGTTTATTCCATGGATGAGATCTGTGATAAAATTTCGGATGCAGATTTCAAAAATGTCATCATGGCATCCAAAGAAAAACACGAGCGTCTTGAAAATGAGATCCATGCACAGTTAGAAAAATGTGATGATCCGGTCAAAGAACCGAATGCGCTTGCAAAGGGAATGTCCTGGCTGAAAACAAATGCCAAATTAGCAGTCGAGGAAAGTGATGCTGTGTGTGCTGATCTTCTAACCGAGGGCTGTAACATGGGTGTCAAGTCACTCTGCCGTTATTATAACCAGTATGCAGCAGCAGACGAACAGGCGCAGGGATTTTGTAAGGAACTGATCCACCTTGAGGAAAACCTCGCCAAGGAAATACGCAGTTATCTTTAATGGAAAACTGCAACAGGCATAACACAAAAAAAGACAGCAACAACCCAATTTCGATTGTTACTGTCTTTTTCTTTCAGTTATTTGCAATTCTACATTTTTCGGCAAATGAGTTATCTTGCTTTTACTACAAATTCGCGGATTTCCTCCAGTACCGTGTCATCTTCCTCATGTATGGTCAGTGTCAGAGGTTTTGACAGATCCATCGTACAGACTCCAATGATTGATTTTCCATCTACGGTATATCTGCCTTTTGCAAGGTCAAACGCTCCTTTATGGCCACTTAAGATATGACACAGCTTCTTTGCTTTTTCCGGTGCATCGATCAATACTTCTACCTGTTTCAAAACAAAATCCTCCTGTTTTGTTCTTGTATAGATATAGTATTCCACAATTTTCCACCGGTTATTCATTATTCGGCAAGCAATGCCTCGATCTCATCAAGCACTTCCCCAAACACATCCAGTGCCTCCTGGATCGGCTTTGGTGTTTCAAGGTTCACGCCTGCAATTTTAAGCAGTTCTACCGGAGATGCAGAACATCCGCCGGATAAAAACTTCTTATAACGTTCTACTGCAGATGCTCCCTCTTTTAAGATTCCATGTGCCAGTGCAACTGCGGAAGAAAATCCTGTCGCATACTGATATACATAGAAATTGTAATAAAAATGAGGGATTCTAGCCCACTCATAGGCAATCTCAGAATCTGATACCATATCCGGTCCAAAATATTTGCAGTTTAAGTCATAATATAATTTATTTAACGTCTCAGCGGTCAGGCTCTCTCCCTCTTCCACCATCTTATTGCTTAACATTTCATATTCAGCAAACATAGTCTGACGGTAAACAGTTCCCTTAAAGCTGTCAAGATAATGGTTGAGCAGATATGCACGCTCCTTTTTATCAGTTGTATTTTTCAGCAAATACTCCATTAAAAGCACTTCGTTACAGGTAGATGCCACCTCTGCAACAAAGATCTTATACTGGGAGTAAATGTATGGCTGACTGGAATTTGAATAATAGGAATGCATCGCATGTCCCATTTCATGTGCCAGCGTAAACATATTATCAAGGGTATCATTATGATTTAACAGCACATATGGATGTGAACCATAAGCCCCTGCAGAATAAGCTCCGCTTCTCTTTCCCTCGTTCTCATAAACATCGATCCAGCGGCTTTCAAATCCCTCTTTTACCTTTGCGACGTATTCTTCCCCAAGTGGTGCTAATGCCTTTAACACGGTTTCTTTCGCTTCCTCAAAAGAAATCTTCTTTGCGGCATCTGCGATCATTGGTGTGTAAACGTCGTACATATGTAGTTCGTCCACGCCAAGGCATTTTTTGCGAAGACGTACATAACGGTGCATTTTATCCATATTCTTATTGATCGTATCGATCAGATTATGATAAACAGTCGGAGAAACATTATTGGCATCCACTGCGGCTTCCAGTGTTGAATGATAGTGTCTCGCATTTGCATAGAAAACCTGCTGTTTTACCTGACCATTATATAATGCAGCAAGTGTGTTTGCATACTGTTTGTACACACCATAAAATCCCTCAAATGCATCCTTACGCACACGGCGGTCTGCAGACTCTTCAAATGGTACAAAGTTGCCATGGGACAGTCTCACTGTATCTCCATCTTCATCTTTGATCTCCGGGAATACAAAATCAGCGTTGTTGATGATGGAATATACCTGTCCGGATGTCTCCGCCATATCGCCTGTCATCGCTACCAGTTTTTCCATTTCAGCAGAAAGTGTATGTGCCTTGGTACGCTCGATTTCCTCGATCTGTTTACGGTAAAGTTCTAACTCCGGAAGTTCTTTATAGTATCCTTCCAGAACAGCCTCATCCATTGCAAGGATCTCCGGAACGATAAATGCAGTCTGGCTTGACACCTTCGTCAGCATAGAATACATTTTCTGGGACATTGCCTGATGTGCCGTATTTTTCTGGTCTTCATCAAACAGACGCTCTGCATAATTAAAATCATAATCCAGTTTTTCCTCTGCCTTAGCTGCGCATTCTAATACAAAAAGCAGATTTTGCGCACAAGCAGCTACTTTACCTTCCATCTTTCCGATTTCATCCAGGATCTTGTCAATCTCATCCAGATCTTTTTTCCAATCCTCGTCGGACGCATACATATCTTTTAAATTCCATGTATATTCTTCTTTTACTTCGCTTCGTTTTAACAATTCTTTTGCCATTGTAAACCTCCATATTTTTACTGCCGGAAAATGATTCCAGCACTCTTTAATTTACGCCCTATGGCAGGAATTGTAAAGGGAAATATTGATGTTTTATTCTCTATTTCTTATTTGGTGCAAGGAACAGATTATAGAAGTTTCTCAATGCATCCGGTTCTTTGCTGTTTCCAATTCCGTGAGTTTCCACATATTGTTTCATCTGTTTGATCGTTTCCTTTGAAAATACATAGGTTTCCACCGGGGTATCATGATCCATGTTATTTAATGCGCTTTCCAGTGCTGCCTTGTATTCCGGATCGACTTTCCAGATAGAATTATCTTCAAGTCCGCCTTCTTCAAACGATTTGTTATAATATTTGCTGTTGATGAAACGGGTAACTCCGGTCAGATCCATCTGTGTGAGTTTTTTCGGTGTGGTATCGGTCACATGCACCATGATCTGTTTCACATAAGTGTTTCCCACATGGTCTACCACGGTTAAATTCTCGGATGTGGCAAAGTCATGCTGCAGATTTGTAAATTCTTCTGCCTGGTAGTCCGGGATCGTAAAGGATGTGAAAACTTCCGGATCACTCGGTGCCGGATTGGTTCCCGGTAAAATCGGACTTCCATCTTCCCGGTCGGTTGCCGTTGCATGACTCAAGATTTCTTCCTCCGTGATAAAACCGCTTTGTGCCTGCTCTAAGGTATAATAGAGATCCTGTGCCTGAATCCACGGGCAGTCGTCCCAGACAGCATAAAGTGTGATCTCTCCACCATCTTCTGCCACAAGGTTCCGAACGGCATCTCCGGCTTTCCACTGTGGGATAAAGGTGTCTTTGCCATCTTCTAAGGACCAACCCATAAATACGGATGCGTAGACTTTTTTCTTTGGCTCCTCGGCTTTCTTGTTTTCCTCGATGTCTTCTTCCTCTAAGTCATTGATAGCATCAATATCTTCGGCATCATCTTTATCCTCTTTTGTCACGGCAACTTTTTCATTCTGATCCGTATCGTCTGTTACATCAGGATTGTCTGCCATTTCTGCCCCGTCTGATTCATCAGAATTATCTGCAGTTTCTGCCCCGTCTGATTCATCAGAGTTGTCTGCAGTTTCTGCATTGCCTGCTTCTTCCACAGCATTCATGGAATTCTGTGCGTCTGCATCTGAATTACCTGCATCCGAATCATCTCCATTGTTTTCGGAATCCTCATCCTCTGAATTACCGGCACCCTCTGGGTCTTCCGCATTATCCGGATCTTCGGTATCCTCCATATCTTCCGTTTCTTCCTCTTCATATCCATCCATCATTGCCTTTGGAATCACTCCGGCAATCACATCCTCTGTCACGTTTTGTCCATCCAGTGTATATTTCACATAGGCTGCTGTTCCGTCTGCATTCCATACATCCGGCAGTGTCACATCGGTATCATACGTGGTTTCGATATCATCGATATGTCCGGCTCCGCCGTTTGGATCAAAATGGATTGTATATCTATTTGCTTCTGCATTGGCTGTCATCGTGACGTTTCCGGCTGGCATTGTAAATACAAACTTCTTAGCATCCACGGTCTGCTCCCCACCGGATCCGCCTTTATAATTTCCTTTCCAGTTTAACCAGTGATAGCCTTCTTTTACTGCCGCATCGATGGTAACGCTCTGTCCATAGCGGTACGATCCGCCTCCGGTCGTCTTTTCAATGCCGGTTCCGGCATTTAATGTTACATTATATAGATGTCTTTCATAATAATAATCAATGACCATCTTTCCATCTGCAGTTACCGCTTTCGTCTGTGTTTTCGGGCTGTCAAAACCGGTGTATGTCTTTACTGCAGGAGTAACCTTGCTTCCAATCTGTGCTTTTTTCGTCTCTGTTTCGGCAAGTTCATAGTTTTTATCGTCATGGGTTGATGCAATACCGTCTGCTTTCTGTTTCCAGTGGCGGACGGTATATTCTGCCTGATCCAGTTCCCAGTGTGCATACAGGGAAATGATCTTTCCTTTTTTTCCATTGGATAAGGTACCGCTCTTTGCATAGCCCCGCCAGTCACTGGCACAGATCTTGCCCTGATTATCTCCGGATGCTGCACCGTCCACATTTACATAGGTTCCGCCGCTTGCTGCAGTCCACCATCCGGCTTTCGTATGGGTTCCACTGATCACTTTGCGGTATCCGTTGATCGTGATACTGCTTGACAATGCAGCATTATAATAGGTGCCGTAACGGTATGTTTTATAGATATACGGTGTGTTATTTTTACAGATACTGCTGATCTGTGTTCCGGTATAACTCTTTGTTGCTGTTTCTTTAGCACTGTTTCCGATCAGTGTAAATGTATTACCGACTTTCCACACATCCGTACTCGTCAATGCCCTTGGTGCGTTTATGTAATAACGGACTTCATAAGGCTCCCCGATACCGGTAAGTGTCAGCGTAAGGTTACAGGCCGGCATGCTTCTTTCATAGGCATAGGTCTTATCATTTACCAAGTCCGATGTTACATCGCGGTCTTTGGACGCGTTGGTCTTTTCATTGAGATCCGTCCATTTGCTGAACTGGTAACCGGTGTTGAAGGTTGGTGTTGTAATAATTGTTGCACCGCACGACACCTCATACGATGCCATATAATAATCACCAGATACCGTGCTGCTACTGTTTACTGTACCTCCTGCATCTGGAGCAGCCGCTTTTATATTTTCAACTGCCTTAGCAGCCTTACCGCTTGCTCTTATATATACATCCGTTACCGCTTTGTTTGTAGCAGTTTTGTCGATTTTGACAGTGAGTACATAAATTGGAATTCCTGTCGATTCTTTCGATAATATGTCATCAATGGTAGTACCTGTTGCAACATTTTGCGATCTTAGATCTCCGGACAGTTTAGATCCATTCTTAAATTCCTCTTTTCCGGAATTTTTTTCATATGTACAGTCGATGCTGTAACTGATATAACTTCCTTTGCTTGGATTTACAAATTTACTATCTTCATAGCCGGTTCCTCTTTTTCCCTGCGTATCAACGGAAAACGTTACAGTATGCTCTTTTGCATTCCAAACTCCTGTGATCGTAGTTGTTTTATCAGCCTCCTTATTATAAACCGTGAGTTTTGGTTTTGTATTCGTCGGAGTTAATGCTTCGTCTAATGTAACAACCAGTTTTCCATTGTAATATCCCGTCTTAGACTGTAAGGTTTTATTAGTAATCTTCTGTGAAACGGTAGCTGTTGTCGGGCTCTTTACTGTTGTAATCTGTTCTCCTTCTGCAAAGTTATCCGAAATATCCATCGCAATACCTGTCACAAACATGGTAACCCAGTGTGTTTCATCCCCTGTATTGGTCTGCAGCGTGTATTTATTATTTGCATAGGCAGGCTGTGTACTCTCTTTGGGAATTGTAAAATCAACCAAATCTCCCTTTGTTGTCGTTGCTTTATCGTATAAAGGCCATCCATTGATTGACAAAAATGGAGTTATTCCCTCTGACAATTTTAAAATCAATTTATCCTTTGCAAATTTTTCAGACGGTTTCTGTGCATACAGATTATTTTTTTTAAATGAGGACATCTTGTTACTGCTCTCTACAAAAACCATCAGATATTGTCCAGTTAACGGCTCTTTATCATTTGCCTTATATGCCTTTGACTTTATACTCGTAAGCATTCCGGTCTTGATATCTTTCTCTACCCATTCTCCATCGTGTTTTGAAACATCATCAATATTAAAATCCGCAGACATTCTAAGACGTACTGCTCTCATCGGAACCGTTATATCACAGTTTTCCACAACGATCAGCTGCCATCCTCCGGCGCCCTCACCGCCACCGATATGTTCATAATACGGAATGTTAAATACCGAATACGTTCCGTAGATTTTGTCACTTTTATTAATGATGTCTGTTACATCTGCATACATATTGACAAAAGTGTACTGTTTATTTACTCCATTTTCCTTTTTTTGATTTATATAATCGATCGACCGATTATCATAAGTTGCATACTGTGCCTTTATCAGTTTTGCCGATCCATCCGGCAGTACAAAGGCGATTTCTGATTTTGCCAAAGCAGCTGCATCTGTCGTCGATCTTTTTATACTTGTCCTTGCCTGCCATACCAAATATGCAGCCCGTACCGTTCCATCCCCACCTGACGATTTTGTCAGCTTTGCGGATCTGTTGTTTTTGATCTTCTTTCCAATCACGGAGTTATCTGCTTTTTTCAATACCGTTTCAGCGGCTTTATACTGGTCTTTTTCACTGTCATAGGTGTTATAGTTTGTAACAATATCGTTAGACCATGTATCATAGTTCGTATTTCCGGTATAGTTGATATTCAACCGTCCATACAGCGGTTGTCCTGCCCCCGCCTGTGAATCCGTCATATAGACTTCTCCTGCTTCTTCTACCGTGATCGCTTTCACACTCTGTGGGATCATGGTGACCAGAAACATTACTGCACAGAGCAGTAAAAATCTGCTTAATTGTGTTATCCTGTTTCTCATAAATCTCCTTTCGACTTTTTTGTCATGTGTAATTTATATTTTCATTTTGAAAATACCGTAATAATAAAAAATGAACTGCAAGGTAATCAGATGCCAAGCAGTTCACTTTTCTGTGGCAGCCTATAATAGACCACCATCTACTTTATTAAATTTTCCTTGCTGTTTAAAGTTTTGTTACCCAGCCATCTTTTTCATCAGTCTCATCCATTTCAATGCCCGTTACACATCCTGTCCGATATTCTGAAAAAGAAGTTGGCTTATCACTGACAGTTACTTTCCATGAAAACTCCCAACGGCCATCAACTGTTTTCAAAGTAATAATAGCCGATCCTTTACCCATAACTTCAAGATAATTCTTGTTTTTTATTTTTAAAACGCTTTCATCACTGCTAGACATGATAAAACCAATATCATTTGAATTTGCTGTTGCGACTTTCTTGTCAGCTGAAAACATTTCTCTAGCGACTGACATCCACCGGTTTTCAACCGTACCATCATCATTTTTCTTCACATAGTACTTGATATTATCGTACATATCAAATCCAACTGCCAGCACCATGTCGTTTTTCTTAACCGTTACCTTGTATTTCGCCTGGACTTTCTTATTGGCTTTTGACGTAACTGTAATCGTTGCAGTTCCCACCTTTTTCGGTGTCACAAAACCGGTGGAAGAAACGGATGCCACGCTTGTATTACTGGACTTATAGGAAACAGCACTGCTTTTTACTCCGGTAATGCTCTTTACCCGGATCTGTGCCTGTCCGTATTTCTCTTTCTGCACTAAAAGCTGTTTTCCAATAAAATGATCCTGACTACTATAATCTTCTGTATAATATTCAAGAGTCTCTGCATCTCCACAATGATCATAAATCTTATGGAAAGATTTTTCCGGATATAAAGTTACGCTGTTTTCTGCAAGTACGATCTTACCTTTTCCTTTCTCGGAATAGTCCGTATCAATCATATCTGCCGTTTTTACGGTTACCTTAAACACAGCTTTTACTTTCTTGTTGATTAGGGAAGTTACGGTGATCGTTGCCTTTCCTGCTTTCTTGCCGGTTACTTTTCCTTTGGATGATACCGTCGCAACTTTTTTGTCACTAGAAGAAAAGGCAATGTTCTTATTGCTGATCCCTTTAAAGGATTTTACTTTGACAGTGGTTGTCTTTCCGACAACAATGGATGCTTTTTTCTCTTTTAAAGTGATCTTTGCTTTCTGCTTTCCTTTGCTTACAGTCAGACTCAATGTTCCTTTTACCTTGGAATCATAGATGGATGTCACAGTGATCTTACATTTTCCTTTTTTCTTTACTGTCACAACACCCTTTGCATTTACTGTTGCAATGCTGGTGTTCGAGGATTTGTATTTCAGTTCACCGGATTTGATACCGTCTTTACTGTTTTTTGATCCTACCACCACTCCATTTTTAAACATGGCAACCGGAACAATCGTGAACTTCTCTCCTGCATAAACAGTTTTCTTTTTCATGCAGTGATAATGATTGTATGTTCCATTGTTTTTGGAAACATTACAGCAGCCTTCATTTGCTTTATGCCATTTGGCATCATCCGATGTTGCAAACACGATTTGATTTTTGGGCTTATCTTTGCCATAGTAATCCAGATATGCTGCCTGTTTTGCCGATACCTCTTCCGGCTGCGGTACTACAACGCTGCTGATACACACGATAAGTGCAAGCATCAATACGACTGCTTTTTTCCATCCTGCCAGCATTGCGGCACTGGTTCTGTTCTTTCTTCCTCTTTCTCTCATAACTTCTGATTCTCCTTTATCCTTTATTTTTGATTCTTTTACTTACGACGTTGACAAACGAATTGGAAACTTTTATAATATACCTATCAAGACAGCCGGGTGATAAGCAAATACCTATCTGCTCCGGTGAAACAAGTTTATAAGTTACAAAAATAACCGTCAACTTTTCTCAGGAGCTGGACGGTTATTTTTTTGTCTTATCATGGGTATCATTTCTGACACTTCTGACAAGCGTTATAATGGCACATATCATAATAACAAATGTGAACAAGTCACTATATGTAACCATGCTACCACCCCTTTCTCCGAATCTCGGAGCAGATCTAAGTGGTAAAGCCGTCCTTTCGGCTGCCTTGAAAAGCTGTCTCTTATACACATCTGACGCTGC
>ENA-OYDY01000789-OYDY01000789.1-human-gut-metagenome-genome-assembly--contig:-NODE-789-length-9936-cov-4.362716_pt1 | contig 9936 bp, 10 predicted proteins | sample MGYA00243550_ERZ652905 | MGnify/ENA primary metagenome ERZ652905 (study PRJEB26926, sample SAMN06164730) | human gut metagenome | biome: ENVO:00009003; feature: ENVO:2100002; material: ENVO:00002003...
TATTTTAAGCGAGCTGGAACGCCAGGTCGGCCCGTTAGAAAAACAGGCTGAAAAAGCGCGTGTATATTTAAAGAAAAAAGAAGAATTAAAGACATATGACGTCAACATGTTTCTGATGGAGATGACACGCATTGACGGACAGCTTCATGAAGTGGGCGAAAAATGCGGCATTGCGGAAGCACAGTTACATGAGTCAAAAGATTCTTATGAGCAGGTAAAGACAGAATATGAGCGCATGGAATCGGAGATCGAACAGTTAGAACAGGCAATCGGTGAGGTACGCGAAAATTTAAGCGGTTCCACTGTTTTAAAAGGAAAGTTAGAAGGACAGATCAACGTCTTAAAAGAACAGATCCACACGGCAGAAATGACGGACGAGCATTTAAAAGACAGACTTGATTCCATCGAAAAAGACACACAGGATCGCCTTGCGCAGAAAGATGTTTATGGCAGGGAACGAGAGGAACTGTTAGAGGCATTAGCGGGGATTTCGGAGAGAAAGCAGGCTGCTGAAAAAGAATTAGATGAGCTGCGCAATGGAATGAAAGAATGCAGTGACGGGATCGAACGCGGAAAGAGTGAGATCATCGAACTCCTTAACAACAAGGCATCCGTTAAGGCGAGACAGCAGCGTTTTGATACGATGGCAGAGCAGATCAACATCCGGAAAGCGAAACTGACACAGAGACTTCTTGCCAGAAAGACAGAGGAAGAAGATTTAGACAATGTGCTGGCTGCCTATCAACAGGAATTAGATGATGTCAATGAAACAATCCGTGAGTTAAAGGAATCTGCAGCCGCAATGGAAGAAAAGAACCGTGAGTGGCGTAGAAAATATTCGCAGACGAGCCAGCAGTTAGAGCAGGATGTCACCAGATATCATAAAGAACAGTCCAGGTTAGAGACATTAAAAAACATTGCAGAACGCTATGACGGATATGGAAACAGTATCCGCCGTGTAATGGAACAGAAAGACAGACACAAAGGAATTTTAGGTGTCGTATCAGATCTGATTCAGGTTGAGAAAAAATATGAGGTTGCGATCGAGACTGCGTTAGGCGGAAGTATCCAGAATATCGTCACGGAGGATGAAGAGACAGCAAAGCAGATGATCGCGTATCTGAAGCAGAACCGGTATGGACGTGCAACATTTCTTCCGCTCACGAGTGTGAATGGCAGCGGCGGGTTTAAGAATCAGGAAGCACTGCGGGAGCGGGGCGTGATCGGACTTGCAAGTACCCTAGTGAAAAATGATGCCAGATATGATGGCGTGACGAATTATCTGCTCGGCAGGGTAGTTGTTGCCGAGACGATCGATGACGCGATTGCTCTGGCAAGAAAATACCGCTATTCATTCCGTATCGTAACGCTAGAGGGCGAATGCTTAAATCCGGGCGGTTCCATGACCGGTGGTGCATTTAAAAATACCAGCAATCTTCTTGCGAGAAGACGTGAGGTAGAAGAACTTGAAACACTTGTTGCTTCTCTGCAGAGTCAGATCAAAGAGTCGAGAGACCGCTTAGAGGATATTAAGACGGCGCAGTCACTGTTAGAAGAAGATATGGAAAGCGGCAAGGAGAAACTGCAGGAACAGTACATTCTTCAGAACACGGCAAAAATGAATTTAGACCGCGCCACAGAGCAGAAAAACGAGAGAGAAACAGTTTTTGCCGGTCTGCATGCGGAGCGGGCAGAGATCGAGGAGCAGCTTGCAGAGCTTGAAAACAATAAAGCGCAGATAGCGGCAGAGATTGAGGCTGCAGCGGTTCGTGAAAAAGAGATCGGACAGGAAAACGAGGACTTCCAGAAACGTTTCGAGGAATATCAGACGAAGGAGAAGGAAGCTGCGGAAACTGTTTCAAAGATTGCTTTAGAGGAAGCCGGTATCCGTCAGAAAGCGGAGTTTGCGCAGTCAAATATTTCGCGTATTCAGAGTGAGATCACAAGATTTTCACAGGACAGGGAAACGCTGATCACGCAGGCAGGGGATGCAAAAGAAGAAGCAAAACAGAAGATGGCAGAGATCGAGGAATTAAAAAAGACGATCCTTGCATCGGATGATACGCATGCCGCTTTCGAACAGCAGTTAAAAGATTATACGCAGAAGAAAGAAGAACTGTCAGCTTCACATAAAGGATTTTTCCGGAAGCGTGAGGAGATATCCAATCAGATCTCGGAACTTGATAAGGAAGTATTCCGTCTGAATAGTCAGCGTGAAAAGCTAAATGATGCGAGAGAATACCAGACCAATTATATGTGGCAGGAATATGAACTGACGCTTCACGCTGCAATGGATCTTCGGGATGATACCTATGACGATCTTTCTACATTAAAGAAAATGATTGCACAGATTAGGGATGAGATCCGAAAGCTCGGTGACGTCAATGTCAATGCGATCGAGGATTATAAGGAGATCTCAGAGCGTTATCAATTTTTAAAAACACAGCATGATGATCTGATCGAAGCAGAGAAAACGTTGATCGGAATCATCGAGGAACTTGATACGGGAATGCGCAAACAGTTCATGGAGAAATTTGCAGAGATTCAGAAACAGTTTGATACCGTATTTAAAGAACTGTTCGGCGGTGGAAAAGGTACACTGGAACTGGTGGAGGATGAGGATATCTTAGAGTGTGGTATCCGTATCATCGCACAGCCTCCTGGAAAGAAGCTGCAGAATATGATGCAGATGTCCGGTGGAGAAAAATCACTGACAGCGATTGCACTGTTATTTGCGATCCAGAACTTAAAGCCTTCACCGTTTTGTCTGTTAGACGAGATCGAGGCGGCACTGGATGATTCAAACGTCACCCGGTTTGCAAAATATCTGCACAAGCTGACGCAGAATACACAGTTTATTGTAATCACACACAGACGAGGTACGATGGCGGCGGCTGACCGTCTCTACGGTATCACGATGCAGGAAAAGGGTGTTTCCACACTGGTTTCCGTAAATCTGATAGAAAATGATTTAGACAAATAATGATTGGAACAAATAAGAAAGGCAGGATATATGGGCGAAGAAAAAAAAGGATTTTGGAGCCGTCTGGTTTCCGGACTCAGCAAGACAAGAGATAACATTGTATCCGGAATTGATTCGATCTTCAGTGGATTTTCCAGTATTGATGATGATTTTTATGAAGAAATTGAAGAAATTCTGATCATGGGAGATATCGGTGTCAACGCGACCGAAGCGATCATCGAGAATCTCAAAGAAAAAGTAAAAGAAAATAAGATCAAGGATCCGGCAGAGTGCAAGGAACTTCTGATCAACAGCATCAAAGAGCAGATGGATGTTGGAGAGACTGCATACCGTTTTGAAAATGAAAAATCTGTGGTACTTGTCATCGGAGTAAACGGTGTCGGTAAGACGACTTCTGTTGGAAAACTGGCTGGAAAGCTAAAAGACCAGGGCAAAAAGGTTGTCCTTGCAGCGGCTGATACATTCCGTGCAGCAGCAGGAGATCAGCTGTTAGAATGGGCAAACCGTGCAGGTGTTGAGATGATCGGCGGACAGGAAGGTGCAGATCCGGCATCGATCGTATATGATGCGGTCGCAGCAGCAAAAGCAAGAAATGCGGATGTACTACTCTGTGATACGGCAGGACGTCTTCATAATAAGAAGAATCTTATGGAAGAGTTGAAAAAGATCAACCGTATTCTTGAAAAAGAATATCCGGATGCATACCGCGAAACTCTTGTCGTATTAGATGCAACGACAGGTCAGAACGCACTTGCACAGGCGAGACAATTTTCAGAAGTGGCAGAGATCACAGGTATCATTCTAACAAAGATGGACGGAACGGCAAAAGGCGGTATTGCGGTTGCAATCCACTCCGAACTTGGAATTCCGGTCAAATATATCGGTGTCGGAGAGACCATCGAGGATTTACAGAAGTTTGATTCTAATGAATTTGTAAACGCACTTTTTGATATCAAAGATCAGGCAGAACAATAAACAGATGAAGGAGAATGCAGATGTTAACATTAGACAAGTTTGAAGAAGCAAGTGAGAAAGTAAAAGAAGTCACCTTAGAAACAAAACTGGTATATTCAGATTTCTTAAGTGAGCAGACAGGAAATAAGGTATATTTAAAACCTGAGAATATGCAGTTTACCGGTGCATACAAAGTGCGCGGAGCTTATTACAAGATCAGCACACTGACAGAGACAGAGCGTAAAAAAGGACTCATTACCGCCTCAGCAGGAAATCATGCGCAGGGTGTTGCCTACGCAGCAAAATGTTATGGATGTAAAGCTGTCATCGTGATGCCGACAACGACACCTTTAATTAAGGTAAACCGTACCAAGAGTTATGGTGCAGAGGTTGTTCTCTGCGGAGATGTTTACGACGAGGCCTGTCAGAAAGCCTACGAACTGGCAGAGGAAAAAGGATATACGTTCATTCATCCGTTCGATGATCTTGCAGTTGCAACCGGACAGGGAACGATCGCAATGGAAATCTTTAAAGAGCTGCCGCTTGTGGAATATATTTTAGTTCCGATCGGCGGAGGCGGACTTGCAACAGGTGTATCCACACTTGCAAAACTGTTAAATCCAAAGATCAAAGTGATTGGTGTGGAACCGGCAGGTGCAAACTGTATGCAGGCTTCTTTCAAAGCAGGAAAAGTAACGACTCTGCCGAGCGTCAACACGATCGCAGACGGTACTGCGGTAAAGACACCGGGCAGCAAGATCTTCCCATATATCAAAAAGAATTTAGATGATATCATCACAGTAGAAGATGATGAACTGGTTGTTGCATTCCTTGATATGGTAGAAAATCATAAAATGATTGTGGAAAACTCAGGTCTTCTTACGGTAGCAGCGTTGAAACATTTAGGTGTAAAAGATAAGCGTGTCGTATCGATCTTAAGCGGTGGTAACATGGATGTGATCACAATGTCTTCCGTGGTACAGCAGGGACTTATTTTCCGTGACCGTATCTTTACGGTATCCGTGCTTCTTCCGGATAAGCCGGGCGAATTGTCAAAAGTAGCCGCAACGATTGCAGCAGAGCAGGGGAATGTGATCAAGTTAGAGCATAATCAGTTTGTCAGCACAAACCGTAATGCAGCCGTGGAGCTTCGTATTACTTTAGAGTGTTTTGGTACAGATCACAAAAATCAGATCATCAAAGCATTGGAGAAAAATGGTTATAAACCGAAATTAGTCAGAGCAAGTCTGTAGAATTGCGTTTCGGATATCAGAACCGGATCATAAAATGAAAAATGGTTAAAAAATAAGGAATTTCGTTCATTGCAAAACGAAATTCCTTATTTGTTATGAAACAGTATGCTCGTACAATATGTGGTCCGGCGTATGCGGCCAAATAGTCAGTGTCAGGATACTGTGTAAGACTGACCTGTCATATCCAGGCTGTTAATGTCTGCACCGGAGTGATTTACGTGAAGACCAAGATTGAAGCCAGAACCGCCATCCGGGTTAAAGCTGACAGTCACGGAATTGCCGGAAATAGAAGTAGACGCAGAGTATCCGGCAACCTCGACCTGATCGATCGGTGTATTAAAGGAAAGTGTCAGGGCGACATTGCCTGCCACGTTATTCCAGTTCACGGCAACCAGACCTTTTCCGCCACCTGCCCATCTGTCCCATACTCCCATATAGGTTGCGGTTACGGAACCGGCTGCACCGGCTGCGCCGCTTGCAAGATAGATGCCTTCTGTATGTTCAGGTGTCAGATAAATTGCAGGTTTCTGATATTTATTTTTCATGAGAACCTCCATTCCTGCGCATGATTTACGCAAGCAAAAAAGTTTTTATTTTAGGTTTAGCTCATTATAAACAGGGAAAAAAAGTGTTGTCAATACTGTTATAGGAAAAAAGTCATGTTTTAAGAAAAAATAAATACTGGTGTCAAGAAAAAATGCTTGACACCCATTCTTTTTTATGATAATCTATGCAAGGTGCTGATGTGAGAGTACAGATTGGGATATGAGATGGAAGAAAAGATTGAACAGGCGTATCTATATGATTTCTATGGAGAGCTTTTAAACGAACACCAGAGAAAGATATATGAAGATTTTGTGTTCAATGATCTCTCACTCGGTGAAATCGCGGATGAAGAAGGAATCAGCCGTCAGGGTGTACATGATATGGTAAAGCGGTGTACGAAGACCTTAGAAGGATATGAGAGCAAGCTTCATCTGATCGAAAAATTCCAGACCGCAAGAGGTATGGTGACAAAGATTCACACGTTGACCAAAGAGTTCTATAAGAACCATGACGAGGCAGTGTTAGAAGAGATCGAACAGATCTCCAACCAGATATTAGAGGAGCTATAGATGGCATTTGACAGTTTATCCGAAAAACTCCAGAATGTATTCAAAAACCTGAGAAGCAAAGGGCGTTTGACAGAAGATGATGTGAAGGCTGCTTTAAAGGAAGTTAAGATGGCTCTTTTAGAGGCCGATGTCAATTTCAAGGTAGTCAAGCAGTTTGTCAAAGATGTGCAGGAGCGTGCGATCGGACAGGACGTGATGAACGGACTGAATCCGGGACAGATGGTCATCAAGATCGTAAACGAAGAGATGGTCCGCCTGATGGGTTCCGAGACGACAGAGATTGCACTTCGTCCGGGCAAAGAACTGACGATCATTATGATGGCAGGTCTTCAGGGTGCTGGTAAGACGACTACGACAGCAAAGATTGCTGGAAAGTTAAAAGCCAAAGGCAAGAAAGTACTGCTTGCGGCATGTGATGTATATCGTCCGGCGGCGATTGAACAGTTACAGATCAACGGTGAAAAACAGGGAGTGGAAGTATTCTCCATGGGAGATAAAAATACTCCTGTGAACATTGCAAAGGCTGCGGTAGAGCATGCCACAAAGAATGATTTTAATGTGCTGATCATCGATACGGCAGGACGTCTTCATGTGGATGAGGACATGATGGCCGAATTGATTCAGATAAAAGAAAATGTTGCGGTATCACAGACCATATTAGTGGTCGATGCCATGACAGGACAGGATGCAGTCAATGTTGCAAAGACCTTCGATGAGAAGATCGGAATTGACGGCGTAGTACTCACCAAACTGGATGGTGATACCAGAGGTGGTGCGGCACTCTCAATAAGAGCGGTGACCGGCAAACCGATTCTTTACGCAGGTATGGGAGAAAAGCTTTCTGATTTAGAGCAGTTTTATCCTGACCGTATGGCATCGAGAATCCTTGGAATGGGTGATGTGCTGACACTCATTGAGAAGGCACAGAACGAGCTTGACGAGGAGAAAGCCAAAAAGCTTGAAGAAAAGATGCGCAAGAATGAATTTGACTTTGAGATGTATTTAGAGTCCATGAGTCAGATGAAAAAAATGGGCGGTCTTTCCAGTATCCTTGGCATGATGCCGGGACTTGGCGGCGGTAAGATGCCTGAGATTGACGAGGGAGCGGCTGAGAAGAATATGGCACGCACTGAGGCGATCATTTTCTCAATGACAGTCGAGGAGAGACAGAATCCATCATTGCTCAATCCGAGCAGAAAGCGTAGAATCGCACAGGGGGCGGGCGTGGATATCGCAGAGGTCAACCGTCTTGTAAAACAGTTTGACCAGGCGAAGAAAATGATGAAACAGATGCCCGGCATGATGAAAAAAGGTAAAAAGGGAATGTTTAAAGGACTTCCTTTTTAATAAATGAACAGCAAAAATTTAAGGAGGTGAAAGTAATGGCAGTAAAGATCAGATTAAGAAGAATGGGACAGAAGAAAGCACCTTTCTATCGTATCGTAGTTTCTGATTCCAGATCCCCGAGAGATGGAAAGTTCATCGAAGAGATTGGAACATATGATCCGACTAAAGATCCGAGCGAGTATCATGTAAATGAGGACTTAGCAAAGAAATGGTTAGCAAACGGAGCTCAGCCAACAGATACCGTAGCAAGAATTTTCAAAAATGCTGGTATTGAGAAATAGGATCAGTGAGGTGGACCTATGAAAGAATTAGTAGAAGTAATTGCCAAGGCACTTGTTGATTGCCCGGACGAAGTTGTTGTGACTGAGACCGAGAATGAAAAAGCAATCGTATTAGAGCTGCGCGTTGCACAGTCTGATATGGGTAAGGTAATCGGCAAACAGGGACGTATTGCGAAAGCGATTCGTTCTGTTGTGAAGGCTGCTGCCTCAAAAGAAGAAAAAAAAGTGATTGTGGAGATTATGCAGTAATCTTCGCAGTAAACCGGCGTGATCATGAACATGGTGCAGCCGGTTTTTTTTTCTATCAGAGAAGAATAGAGGGGGATAAAAATGAGAGATATTACAAAAAAATGCTCTATATTTTTATTGACATTACTGTTGACTGTACAGATACCGGTATTGACAAGTGCCAGGGAAATAGTGACAGACACAGGAAACTATACAGTATTTACCGAAGATAATGAGTCAGATAAGACAGCAGATATCGTAAAAGAATACTGTAAAGGTGCTTCCACGAAAATGAGTTTCAGGGGAAAACTGACACAGGTATACTGCCCAAAGAAAAGTACAACTTATATATATAGAGTGAAAAATATGCCATCGAACGGAAGAATTACAAAAGTGAGCAGTTCAAATGGAAAAGTGGCAAAGATTTCAATAGGTGACAATAATGTCCGGATCAAACCGTTAAAGGTGGGAAAATCAACGATTAAAGTGACGGTAAAAACAGGAAGGCTCCTGACAACTTTTACATCACAACTGACTGTTTATAAATGGAGTAATCCGGTTGCAAATTATAAAATAGGAAACAAACAAATAAAAAACCAGTTTAAAAATACCAATATTTATAATTATAAGCTTGGAAGCAAAAAAACATTAAAGTTTGATGTAAAGGCAAAAACAGGCTGGAAGATGACATCATTTACTTATTATGACAAGCTTGGAAAAAGTACATCTTATCTATCTTCTTCAAAGAAAATCAAACTGGAAAAGGGTGGTTCCGTGCAGATTAATTTTACAAATCAGAAAACAGGTCTGGTTGAGAATGTTGTAATCTGGATCAAATAACAGAATGAAAAATTTTATGAAAATAAGATTTTTCACACGCAGGAATGGAGATTTTATGGAGAATTTACTTCAGGTAGGTGTCATAACAACGACACACGGTGTGCGTGGGGAGGTCAAGGTATTTCCGACCACAGATGATGCGGCACGCTTTAAAAAATTAAAACAGGTAATCTTAGACACAGGAAAAGAACACCTTGCATTGGAAATTGCCGGGGTAAAGTTCTTCAAAAATATGGTAATACTCAAGTTTAAGGGATATGACAATATCAATGATGTGGAGATGTTCCGCAAAAAAAGTCTCTATGTGACCAGGGAAAATGCCGTAAAGTTAAAGAAAAATGAGTATTTTATAGCAGATCTCATCGGTCTTAAAGTGATCTCAGATGAGGGTGAAGATTTGGGAGAGCTGACTGATGTACTGCAGACAGGGGCGAATGATGTCTATGTGATCAGCAAAGAGGGTGCGGATGATATTTTACTTCCGGCGATCAAAGACTGTGTAAAACAGGTGGACATCGAGGGCGGTACGATGCAGGTACATCTGCTTGACGGCTTAAGAGACTTAAACAGCAGGCGGGAGGAAGCATGAATTTCTACATTATGACATTGTTTCCGGATATGGTCATGCAGGGATTAAATACCAGTATTATCGGCAGGGCAGCGGAAAAGGGACTGCTTACGATCAAGGCGGTAAATATCCGGGACTATACGATCAATAAACACAAAAAGGTGGATGATTATCCATATGGCGGTGGTGCAGGAATGCTGATGCAGGCACAGCCGGTCTATGATGCGTGGAGATCGATCGTCGATAAAATCGGGACAAAACCGCGTACAATTTACCTCACACCGCAGGGACCGACTTTTACACAGCAGGCAGCAACTGTCTCTTATACACATCTGACGCTGCCGACGAAGCTAGAAGTGTAGATCTC
>ENA-OYDY01000795-OYDY01000795.1-human-gut-metagenome-genome-assembly--contig:-NODE-795-length-9910-cov-6.421106_pt1 | contig 9910 bp, 8 predicted proteins | sample MGYA00243550_ERZ652905 | MGnify/ENA primary metagenome ERZ652905 (study PRJEB26926, sample SAMN06164730) | human gut metagenome | biome: ENVO:00009003; feature: ENVO:2100002; material: ENVO:00002003...
TACTTGTTCTACACCTAATTGAGCAAGTGCATCCCTAATAAATGGGTATTCTTGTTCTATTGCCTGCTTTGCTTCAAAATCAAGCGAGTATTGCATACTCACGTAAATTTCAAAGACTTCCAAAAATGTCGGCTTAGTTACAGCCTTTTTTATAAAATTGTCTATCTCTATCCATTTTATTTGGGTGTGCTGCATCCCCGCCTTTTCATATTCATTTATCAAAGCCTTTGAGGAGTTATAGATGTAGTTCATTAACTTGTAGTTGAAAAGCTCTATTTTTATTGCCATATCATTTTTCATCATTTATAATTATATATCACGTGTTTCAACACTATTATCCGGAGGGGTTATGAAAATTTTAATTAGTAGGGAACAATAATTACACTCACACAGACTTATTGAGGGATATAGAAGGATTGGACATGATACAGCATAATCATTCATTAATTATAATCAAAAACAGTGCCCCCGGCATAAAAACAAAATATCTTACATATTATGATGAAAGATGGGACTGTAAGCTGTTTCCCAATTTAAAAACCGCAGATAAAGACAATGAAGCCTTTATCATCAGTAATTTATCAAATGACTTAGGTATACCCAAAAAAGAAATCAAATGCAAATATATATCATCCAGAGTACAGGAAAAATATTCCGTAAGCCATAACGAAAACAGAGTGTATAACCATAGGCTGTACGAAGTAGAATTTAAAAATATTCCAAAAATAATGAATAAAAACGACTTTTCTATTAACTCCCGACACTATTATTGGATGACAATTAGTGAAATGGAAAAAGACGATAATATAATGAAAAAGAATATGGAAGTAGTTGATTTTGTAAAAGAATGCGAAAAATAATTTTTTAAGCCGGGGCATCTGCCCCGGCTTTTATTGTTTCTTATGTCTTATAAGTTCAATATATAATATGATTAGACGGTCAATAGGTATCATAATATTGTTTTAAAAAGCCTAAAACTCCAGAGTCACCTTAAAAAGATCGCCATCCACCGTCAGCTCCAAAGTACCATTCATGAGCTTCATGAGACTTTCTGCAATAGACAGTCCCAGTCCGCTGCCCTCGGTATTTCGTGAGCTGTCTCCTCTGACAAAACGCTCCTTAAGCTCATCGCTTGAAATATTAAGCGGTGTAGCTGATACATTCTTGAAGGTTATGATGGCTCCGCTGTCCTTTGGAATGATGTCAATGTACACTCTCGTGCCCGGCTGGGCGTATTTGTTGATGTTGTTCATCAGATTATCAAACACTCTCCACAGATGTCGTCCATCTGCCTGAATCATAACAGGCGTAACGTCATTTTTAATAATTAAGTCAAGATTATTTTTCTCGAATTTTTCTTTGTATTCTCCGGCTACCTGTGACAGCATAACAGCCGCATCCAGTTCCTCCAGTTCTACATTTATGCTGCCGGTAGATGCCTTTGAAGCCTCAAGTAAATCCTGAATTAATTTTTTCAGACGTGATGACTGTCTGTCGAGAACATCAAGATATTCGCGTACCTTCTCGTTATCTATGTCCTCCTTCTGCAACAGGTCCACATAATTGATAATGGAGGTGAGCGGTGTCTTGATATCATGCGACACATTTGTGATGAGCTCCGTCCTGAAGCGCTCGCTCTTCATTTTTTCAGAGACCGCGGCCTCTATTCCATTGCTCACATTGTTCAAATCCTCTCCATGCTTTCTGAAAAACAGCATGAGTCTTGACGTATCAACCGGCTGTGAAAAATCACCGTTTGCTATTGCCTTTGCGGCGCATCTTATCCTGTCATACTGCATGATGAATGTGATAAGCAGCGCAAGCTCTATAAGCTTTATAATAAATACAAAGCCAATAAGCTCCATGCCAAAGCCTATAAGCTCAAGCAGACATAAAAGGCCGAATGCCAACATACTAATCAGAAACAGCGGTACATTTCTTCCTATCCATGAAAAGCCGTATCTTATTGGAGCAAATACCATCCTGCATAGCTTTTTGACAGGCTTTAAGACAAATCTCACAACATAGTAGCACAATGTATGCTTCCAGAACTCATGTGCCCTGATTCTTACGTATGTTGATAGGATTGCTTCAAGCGAAACCATGGTTGCTGCCAGACAAATGAGTGCCACCACCGGAAGCTGCTTTATAAGCAAAAAGCCTGCCGGAAATACCATAAAGTCTGCAAACATTGTCACTCCAAGCATCACCTCATACGGCAGCCTGTCATATAATCGTAATTTAATTTCTTCCGAATCCTCACGTTTTCCGGCAACTGTCAGCAGATACCCCGCTGTAATCACAAAACCAAGTATAAATATAACAAACAATACACTCAAATGAGCCTCTGTAAATTCCATGACGTCAAGTAAGCTGTCTGCCTGATTGAAGTAATCGCCCTTTTCCTGAAGCTGCTCAGGCAGCTTTGCATACACATAATAGTACTCAGGCTTATCTTCTGTTGAGGTATATGGATAATACACAAATCCTGTATCTGATATATTAAATGTATCCGGTAAAAGCTCATAGCTCTCATTCACCTGCTCCACCACTTTTATGATTTCATAACGGTCATAATAAATATCCTCATCATAATCGTAGTAAGAGCCGTCACTATCAAAGTACGAATCGCTGTCTTCACTCAGATTCATGCCACACTTTATATGATTTCCTTTTTCATCATAGCACTTTACATTTTTCCACTCGGCAAAGCCTGTAATATCGAGTGACTGGCCTGTAAACATCTCCTCGTAGGCAAAGTATTTATTTCCATTCTCATCCGTTTTCTCAACTACCTTATATAAGCCAAGCGAGCTGTTATCGTTAGAGCCTGTCATCACCCTCACCTTTGGAATGACATAAGCTGTGCCATCATTCAAGCACAAATAAAAGAGCCCATTTGTCTTTGAATACATGATTGAGCTGATTTTCTCACTGTTCATATCGCTTGAAGCATCGTCTGACTCCTCATAGCGGCCGCTCATTGCATCCCACACATTTGATAGCCTGTTCCGCGTTAAGTTCTTTGCCTTGTAGCTAAAAATATAATCCGGATTTGATATTTCATCCACACTTGAATACACCTTTGCAGCATCAGATTTCACATCCACCTTGTCCTCTGATGTTTCATTACTCTTTACCACTGCGGCCTGCAGATTGGTATCATTAGTCATCTGCGAAAATGCAGTGTCATCACCGGATTCATAGTTATACACCATCTGTCTGCTATAGGCTCCTGCAATATTCGCATGAATCTCATCCCTTAGCTGTGCCGTGCTTTCATAATTGTTTGTATACACTGCAACTATCGTTGTTACAACAAGCCCTGCCGCCATGACTGAGCACACTATAAATGCCGCCAGCTTAAGCCACAGATTCCTTGATATTTTTTTCATATCATTCACCTTCCATTTTATAGTGCTTCACCTGACAAAGCTGTATCAAGCATGCACCTATTCAGCGTCAATTTTGTATCCGCGACCCCAGATGACCTTTAAGTACCTTGGCTCAGCCGGATTTATCTCAACTTTTTCTCTGAGATGACGGATATGTACCGCCACCGTGTTTTCTGTCCCATACGGCTCATCCTTCCAGACCTTTGCATATATCTGATTCGGCGAATACACCTCGCCCGGATGCTCCATGAGAAGCTTCAAAATATCGTACTCTGTACGTGTGAGATTTGCTGCCTCGCCATCAACTGTCACTGTCTTTGATTTGTCATCCAGCTCAATGCCGCCGATTACCAGCTTTCCTGCGCTTGTATTGCCTGCGCCAAGAAGCATGTATCTCCTGATCTGTGACTTCACCCTTGCCTGCAGCTCTACCGGGTTAAACGGTTTCGTCACATAGTCGTCTGCTCCGACCGTGAGCCCGAGTACCTTGTCAGTGTCCTCACTTTTGGCAGTGAGCAGTATGACCGGCACATTAGAGATTTTTCTGATTTCCACCATCGCCTCTATGCCGTCCATGACAGGCATCATTATATCCATCAGGACAAGATGCACATCATTGTGTTTTACTATATCAAGCGCCTCCAGCCCGTTTCGCGCCGGGATTACCTCGTAGCCATCGCTGGTTAAATAAATGCTGATTGCTGATACAATGTCTTTCTCATCATCACATACTAATACTTTATACATAATTGCCTCCGGAAGTTTTATGTTGATCTTATTGTATCAATTGTAACATTAAAATCCAATTATGTAACACATTAAGATTTGTTTAAGAAATAATCTTAATGAAACTCAAAAGGAGCCTTGAGCGAAATCGAAAAGTAATCAAAAAAGAAGCTCCGATTTACTGATATCAAATCGAAGCTTCTTTTCTTGGTTAGTTCATTATATTTGTTATTTACTATATTCGTTAATTTATTATTATGATTAAAGGGGTAAAATACCTTTTAACCCTCATATCATTATAATAACCGGTTGATTTGTTTACTAATATTGCTGTGCCAAGTTTACTTCGCCTGGAATTTCTTTGCCAGCACCTTTGTCAGGATGTTGATAAGGAATACGATTACGAGAAGCACAACCGCAATTCCAAATGCCTGGTCGAATTTTCCTTCACTTGTCGCTGCAAGGTAGAGCTTGATGGTAAGAGTTCCACCTGACTGCATTATCTTTGAGAAATAACCGCTGGCAACCTTTGGAAGCATTCCTGCACTTCCTGCCGTAAAGAGGAGCGCTGCTGACTCACCTACTATTCGGCCGATTGCAAGGATAACACCTGTGATGATTCCCGGCATGGCTGACGGCAGCAGGATGGTGCGGATGGTGTGCCATTTTCCGGCTCCAAGTCCGACTGCTCCGTGTCTGTAGCTGTCCGGTACAGTTTTAAGCGCCTCCTGTGTATTTCTTGTGATGAGAGGCAGCACCATGAGTGTCAGTGTCAGTGAGCCTGTCAGGATACTGTAGCCAAAGCCTATTGTCTGTCCAAAGAACATCATTCCGAAGAGGCCAAAGATGATTGACGGTATTCCTGCAAGTGTCTCTGTGGCAAACTCTATTGTGGATACGAGCTTACCCGGCTTTGCATACTCATTCAAGTACACAGCTGCTCCCACTCCGACAGGAGTAGCTATGAGCATGGTGATAATTATGATGTAAAGTGTATTGAGCAGGTTTCCCGCTATTCCGACAGTGCCTCTTAAGACAGATGTCTCGCTGGTCAGAAACTGCCAGTTTACCTGGCCAATTCCCCTGACAAATACATATATGATGATTCCCGCAAGCAGCACTACCGATAATGCTGCACACAGATATATGAAAAAATATACTACATCATCGCCTATTCTGCGGCGTTTTCCATTTATACTAGTCATTTTCCACAGCTCCTTTCTTTTTGAGTTTCATAAGGGTGAGGTTGATTATCATGATAAACACAAAAAGCACAAGACCTACTGAGAAAAGCACCTGTCTGTGAAGTCCGCTGGCGTATCCCATCTCGCTGACTAGCTGTGTGGTAAGGAAACGCACTGAGTTGAACGGAAGTGGAAAGCTTACCGTTCCACCGGCTACCATGTTGATAGCCATCGCTTCTCCGAGCGCACGACCTATTCCGAGCACAATTCCTGTCATGATTCCTGACTTTGCTGCAGGAACCGTCACTTTAAATATTGTCTGTATCTTTGTTGCTCCAAGAGCAAGGGATGCCGCTCTCATCTGCTGCGGTACTGCCTGTATTGATGATACGCTCATGTTGATTACCGTAGGAAGAATCATGATTGCAAGCACTATGATTGCTGCAAGCAGATTTGATCCTCCGGTAAACTGATGTGTTGCTGAGTTTGCAAAAATATGTTTCTCCAGCTTGTATAATACCGGATTAAGTATCATAAGTCCTAAAAGTCCATAGATTACTGATGGAATGGCTGCAAGCAGCTCTACTGCCGGCTGCACTACTGCTGAGAGCTTTTTGTTTGACACCTCAGTGAGAAATACTGCCGTAAGAAGAGCAATCGGTACTCCTATGAGTATAGATACTGCTGTTCCTATGATGGATGTGAGGATTATGTACAATATTCCGTAGCTTGGGTCTGCCGCTGTCGGCGCCCATTTTGTTCCGAATAAGAGGTTTAACACTCCGACCTTGAAAAATGCCGGTGCGCCTTTAAGGAACATATAAATTGTTATTGATAACACTGCGAATATTGCCACAACCGCACATACCGTGAATATTATTTTGGCAACATTCTCTACTATGGATTTATGTTTCATTTGATACTCCTTGTTTCAAAAAGTTCCCCAGGAAACCTGCCATTTCCTGAGGAAACCCTGTATCTTGTCGATATGTATTAATACTGATGTCTAATATCGATGTCTGTATTTTGTATTATTTTTTACTTATACTTACTAGCGATGTCTCGTATCGATGTCTGTATTTTGTATTATTTTTATACTTATACTTACTAGTGATGTCTCGCATCGATGTCTGTATTTTGTATTATTACTATGACCGATATTTCTACTGAGGGAGGATAAGGCCCACCTTCTTGATAACTGCCTGTACCTCATCTGAGTTTACATAGTCAAACCAAGCTTTAACAATATCGTTCTGCTCATCAATCTTGCCCTTTGTAGCCATTACGAATGGACGAGAAAGGAGATATTTGCCTGCTACAATGTTTTCCTCTGTTGCCTCTACTCCGTCAATTTTCATTGCTGTTACTGTATCATCAAGCACGTCAAGTGAAACATATCCGATTGCTCCCGGTGTTGAGCCTACCTTTGCAAGAACTGCTCCTGTTGAGTCAAGCTCCTGTGCATATTTGCACTGATCCTTTACATCAAGAAGCTCCTCGAAGGCTCCTCTTGTACCAGAAGCTGCCTCACGGCCGATTGCTACGATTGCCTCATCTTTTCCACCAAGGTCTTTCCAGTTTGAAATCTCACCTGTGTAGATTTTCTTTAAGTCATCTGATGTAAGCTCTGTTACTGAGTTGTCCTTGTCTGTGATTACTGCGATTCCGTCGATTGCTACGATGTTTTCCTCAACGCCGTTTGCTTTCTCATCATCTGTAAGTGCTCTTGATGAATCTCCGATATCTACGCTTCCTGCTGTCACTGACTCGATTCCTGAACCAGAGCCTGTATACTCAACTGTTACTGTTACTCCAGGGTTTTTCTCCATGAATGACTCCTTGAGTGCCTCACAAAGCTTCTCCATTGAAGTACTTCCTGCAAGTGAAAGTGAACCGTTTAAGTTCTCATTTGATGTACCTTCATCTGCGCTTGTATCTGCATTGTTGTCTGCTCCGTCCGAGCTTGAACCACATCCTGTAAATGCTGCTGTCATCATTGTTGCAGCAGTTGCTAAAACTAAAAGTTTTTTCATACGATTTTTCATTTTAATTTCCTCTTTCATTACTTTCTTGAATTTATTTCTTTGTTTGTTACAACTGATATAGTAATGGGGAAATGTAAAATGCAAAATCATTAGTGTGTAAAATGCATGTAAAAAAATATTTTTAATTTACAGTACGATTGTAAATTTAATAGACCTGCCATCTTTACTTTCTGCAGTGATTTTTCCTTTGTGTGCCTTTACTATAGCATAGGCTGCTGATAAACCTATTCCAAAGCCTCCTGTTTTTGAGTTGTGTGAAGTATCAGTGCGGTAGAAGCGCTCAAATAGCATGTCCTGTCTGCCCTTTTTTATGTTTGCAGTCTCGTCTACAGTGTTCCACACTGTAATTATACGGTTTTTACCGGATGGTCTCATGGTTAGTTCTATTTCCGGTGCCGTATCTCCGGTGGTGGTAACACAATCGTTTTGTGTTTGGGTTGTTTTATTTAGATACGTTTTATTAAAATTTGTCTTATTAAGATTCTTTTTATTGATATTACCCTTTTCGCGGCTTGCGCTGCTGCATCCTGAATACTTCATTGCATTATCAAGCAAAATTGATACAAGCTGTCTGATAGTCTTCTCATCTCCTGTATACAGTATTCCATCTATCACATCTATTGTGAGCTTTTTCCCTTTTGTCCGAGCTATCGCTTTAAACGGTTCTGCAGTATCAAGTATTGCGTCAGATAATGAAAATTCCAGCATCTCAAGCTTTGTTGCTTCCTCATCCATTCTCGACAAAAATACAAGCTTTTCCGTGAGCGAGGTCAAGCGTGCCACCTGTTTTCTGGTGCTGCTTGTCCATTCATTCTCTCCCTCCATCATCTCGATGACCTCTGTATTTGCATCTATTATGGTAAGTGGAGTTTTTATTTCATGGCTGGCATCAGTTATGAACCGCTTCTGCTTTTCATAGCTTTCCAATACAGGCTTTAGTATTTTTCCCGAGAAGAAGTATATCATAACAAATACAACTGCAAGTCCGAACACACTGATTCCAACACTGGCTAATACATATGTTCTTATTGTTGAAAGTTCTCGCTGACAACTCAGAAAAATATACATTGTAGAGCCACCATCACCTACTGTCAGGTATTTAAAACTTTCTGAAAATCCATTTTTGCCATCACCCTTTTTTCCTGATTTCCAAAGCTTTTTCGCGTATTGTGCTGCATTCTCTGACGAAACAGATGCTATTTTACTTGTGTCAATATTTTCCACATCGCCCTTGCTGTTTATTGTGACAGTAAAGTATCTGGTATCAAACTGACTCTCCGGCGAGATGCCATGGCGTTTTAGGTCATTCTCATTTATGTCGTTCTCATTTAAGTCAGCCTGATTCATATCATCCGGTGGCTGTAAATCCGTTCTGCCGGATGGTGGCTCTTTGAGCGTGGGAGTCCTTTTATTTGTACTTTCATCTGCTGTATTGCCGAATGTGTTTGCGTTTTCTGTATCGGTGTTTGTGCTTTCTGTGCCGGTGTTTGTGTTTTCTGTGTCGGTGTTTGTGTTTTCATCATTTTTTTTATTGCTTTCCACTCCCATGTTCTTCTGCTCTAAAAGATCCGGGAATGTTCCTCCGTTTCCGGCAATCAGCTTAAGGCGCGCATCCAGTGCTTCATTCGTACTTATATAATTTGCAATGTTTATCGTGCCTACAATTGCAATGAGAACAATTGAAACTGATAACATTGCTATGGCTATAAATTTTCTTCGTAATTTTTTGAGCATTTTATCACCTGCACATTTTTTCTATTTCATGTTCTACATCCATTGGGTCCAATGGACTTTCCACTGTTTCATATGTCAATATAAGATTTTTTCCCTGATAATATCCATTTTCGTTATATTTCAATATCTTTCGATAAGCTTTATTTCGATAATCAGGATTGTCTATCAATCCAAGATGCTCCCACAAAATTATGTCGCCATTTTTCTTCTCAACCGTAAAATCGGGATAATAAATAACATCTGATATTTTAATCGGTTTTTCATACTCAAACTTGATATTATTATCATACAAGGATGTCGCAATAATTACTTCTGATTTTGACCGCACTATAATTCCCATTTTAGTATAAAACTTGAGAGCTTCAGGGTTAGGAACCTGTGTCTTTTCATTTTCCTTCTCATCAACTGCTAAAAGTATACTTCTATAATGTTTTTGCTTCAACATTTTCTGGGCATAATCGGTTTTATATTTTTTCCGGGCCTTTCTGTTTGTCTCGAGTAGTCTTAGTTCATTTATTGTGTCCTTCAGATAAAGCTCCAGATATTTTTTATTGACAAGATTTCTGATTTCTTTATCATTTTTCTTTGATAAATACTCTCTTCTGCCATTTTTCCAAACATACCATTTAACATTTCCGTCTTTTTGTGTAGGATAAATTGTTCCTTCCTCAGTGATTGTCTCCAGTCTTTCCTGAATCTCTAATATCTCACCTTCCAACCATTGGATTCTATTATCTATTGAACTTATTTTATTTTCCTCCTAACTCTTTGGATAATGTCTATATAATGGTGTAAATTACAAATCTATATAAAAAGAGCCAAGTGC
>ENA-OYDY01000802-OYDY01000802.1-human-gut-metagenome-genome-assembly--contig:-NODE-802-length-9867-cov-3.188137_pt1 | contig 9867 bp, 5 predicted proteins | sample MGYA00243550_ERZ652905 | MGnify/ENA primary metagenome ERZ652905 (study PRJEB26926, sample SAMN06164730) | human gut metagenome | biome: ENVO:00009003; feature: ENVO:2100002; material: ENVO:00002003...
ATTCAGCCATCTTTCCTTCTGTATCAGCTGGTTATCGAATCTCTGAAGAAAAATTCTGGAAAGAATCTCCACTTAATTTTATTAATAATTTCAAGATAAGAACTTCATGGGGAGTACTGGGAGATGATAGCGCAGCTCGTTATCAACATATTACCGGATATAAATATCCATCAGATGGTGGTTCGGTTTTTGATGGGCAATATATCAGTACTTCCACAAGCACCGGTATTCCCAATAAAGCAATTACTTGGTATGAGTCAAGAACGTTCAATGTCGGAATAGATGCGGAGGCCTGGAATGGACTTCTTGGCGTAACAGCAGAATACTTTAATAGAAGACGAAGTGGACTTTTGACTACACGTGCCGGTTCTCTTCCGGGTGTTGTTGGAGCAACACTTCCTCAGGAAAATCTTAATGGCGACTTGACCCAAGGTTTTGAAATAGAACTTACTCACAGACACCATGTCAACGATTTCTATTATCAAATTAAAGGAAACATTGCTTATACAAGAACTAAAAATACGCATGTAGAAACGAGCCGTGCCGGTAACTCGTATGAAAACTGGAAAAATAATACCAGCAATCGTTATAATAATATAACCTGGGGTATAGAGGGAGCCGGACGATTGGAAAGCTGGGATGAAATCTGGCATAATCCTATCTTTATAGCAAGGGGCTCTATATTGGGAGATTACGAATACCTTGACTGGAATGGGGATGGTGTATTCTCTGAACTGGATAAACATCCTCTTGTTAATTCAAGTTCTGTTCCGCTTCTTAACTTTGGTTTAACTTTCTCTGCTCAATGGAAGGGAATCGATATTTCAATGTTGTTTCAAGGAGCAGGTAAAACGTATGTTTCTCCACAAGGTATTCTGTATCAGCCTCTTTGGGGAGATGGTGCTGTTGCTCAATATATGGATCGCTGGCATCCGGAAGATCCTCTTGCAAATCCGTATGATCCTTCAACAAATTGGGTTAAGGGGCATTACGCATATACAGGAACGCTTCCCGATCAGAGTTCTGATTTCCATCTTCAGAATGCCTCATACATTCGTCTGAAGAATCTTGAAATCGGTTATAGTCTGCCTAAGAAATGGTTGCAAAATATAAATGTACAAGGTATAAGAGTATATTTCAGTGGATATAACCTGCTGACATTTACGAGCTTGAAATATTTGGATCCTGAATATAGTGCAGATACGGCTTATTCTTACCCGATTAGTAAAACATTTACGCTTGGTCTTAACTTTAAATTCTAAATAAAATTAATATGAAACTGAAAACAATAGTATCAATAATGTGTGCCAGTGTCATGTTTTCATGCACGGACTTGGACATGTCTCCTGTGAATGTTGTGAACGAGGAGGATCTTTTTGCCAATGAGGCAGGAACGCTTAGTTATATTTCCGGTATGTACATGAATCTTCCATTAGAAGATTTCCGTTATGCTTACGAAGGTAATCCACCCTTTAATTATGCGTGGACGATTTATGCTCAGCCTTCATGTCGTACAGGCGAGGCTATTGGCAGAGATGCTGCCGGTAATGAATACGAGGCTGTGGGGTATTGGAATCAGGCTTATTCTTATATAAGGGCAGCTAACTTATTATTGGAGGTTTTACCTAAATATGCATCAAACTATACGGAAGCCCAGGCTAACAGTTTTCTTGGGGAGGCCTATTTCATACGGTCTATGGTATATTATTCTCTTGTGAAACGCTATGGTGGTGTACCGGTTGTTGATAAAGTCATAGATTATCCGGCGTCAGTATCGTTTGAGGATACAAAGCTTTTCAGAGCTTCTGAAGAGGATACCTGGGACTTTATTGGGGCAGATCTTGATAAAGCTATAGAATTACTTCCGGAAAGCAATCAAAAAGGACGTGCCAACAAATATGCAGCGGCAGCTCTTAAGTCACGCATAATGCTTCATGCCGGTTCTATTGCTAAGTATAATACTGTAAATTATGCTCCGGTTAATGGAGTACGTGTATGCGGAATTCCTCAAGAGAAGGCAGTCGGTTACTTCAAGGCAGCATATGAAGCATCTCAAATAGTAGATGAGGGAGGATATCGTCTATATATGGATAAATGGTCCGGAAATAACAGGCAAGCTCAAATAGATAATTTCACAGCAATATTCCTGGAGGATACTTATGAAACTATCTTTGGAAGATACTATATTGATCCTGAATTTTTGCATCAGTTCGATAATTCTGCTCAACCGATGCAGACATCTAATGGAGATAACAATTCAGAGGTGTGCCCAACTTTGGATTTCGTGGAAATGTTTGAGTTTGACAATAAAGATATCAATGGGAAATTTGAGAACTTTGATGATAATGGACACTATAAACTTTATGAGTCACCGTTAGATGCTTTTGAGAATTGTGAGCCGCGTTTGGCTGCGACGGTAATTCTTCCAATGTCTGAATTCAAGGGTGAAACTATTGAACTCCGGAGAGGTATATTGACAGGTAAATCTGTCAACACGATGGGGGCTCTCTTGAAAGAATCTGATAATTATTCTTCAAATTATAATGTGGCAGTTGATGAAAACACAGTGAAATTAGTCAATTCATTCAGCCAAAATAATGATGATTCTTATCTTGTTCAGTTGAAAAGTGGTTCGAAATATTGGAATGACCTTGCTGACAGATATCCGGATAAGAAAGATATATACGCTGGAAAAATGAGACGTTCCGGCGCAAGTGGACCGGTTTCCAATTGGGATTATGGTAACCTTAGTGGTTTCTATTTGAGAAAATATATGAATCCCGATCCCAAGGCTCTTAATGGAGGAAATTATTCATCTCAACCATGGATAGAGATTCGTTATGCGGAAGTACTTCTGAATCGTGCAGAAGCGGCATGGGAACTTGTTTCTTTAGGAGAAGTTGCTGATGCGAAGGGGGAAAGCTATCTCTCTATTGCAACAGAAGCTATCAATTCCATAAGAAAAAGAGCTGGAGCAACGGAACTATCCTCGACTCTTTTGGCCGATGAAAAAAGTCGTGATATAATTCGCACAGAGCGTCGCAAAGAATTAGCTTTTGAGAATAAGACATATTGGGATCTGAAAAGATGGAGGATAATAGATACGGAAGCTGAACAAAAAGACCGCAAGTATCGCATCCTATGTCCTTTCTTCTCGGTGGAAGATGATGCCTATTTTCTTGATGTGAAGTATACCGAGCCAAGAAGCCAAAACGGTGTGACGATGGAACCCTATATTTTCTCTTTTGAACCACGACAATATTATCAGAAAATTGATCCGGCTGAAATTACGAGAAATTCTAACTGTAGACAGAATCAGGGTTATTAATTGGATTGTGGTATCCTACTAAATACAACAGAATTATGAAAAAGATTATATATTATTTTTGGACATTAGCAGCTATCTTCATTTTCACTTCATGTGGAAATGATAATTATGACGCTCCGGCAGAAACTTTTCAAGGTGCATTTATAGATAAAGATACAAATGAGCCAATTCAAACAGCTGCAAGTACGGCAATAGAACATGGTGGTATCCGTATCCGTCTTATGGAATACAGTTGGAGTGACAATCCTGTTCCTTATGATTTTTTTGCGAAACGTGATGGTACTTTCAATAATACTAAGATCTTCAAGGGGACTTATGGGATCATTCCAGAGGGACCTTTTGTTCCACTGCCCGAAGAAATCATAGACCTTGAAGGAGTGGTGAAAAAGAATTATTTTGTAGAACCGCTGCTCCGGGTACAATGGGTGGGAGAACCTGTATTGAAAGATGATGGAACCTTTGAGGTTCAGGTGAAAATAACCCGGGGTACTGATAATCCGGATTATCAGCAGCCTCTTGAGGAAGCATGGTTGTTTGTTAGCCAGATAGATTATGTGAGCAATGCTCCAGGGGCATATAGTACAAAATTATCTACCAATTTAACACAGGCCGATTTGCGGAATTATACTCTCGGAGATATCCTGACAATTCGGACCGGTTACCCTAATGGATGGAATGGTGGAACAGGAGATCCTCAAAAGATTGACGGTTCTTACAAACGGCCTTATTTCCTTCGTTTCGGAGCCCGTACATCAAAATCGTTTAGCAGTATAAAACGTTATAATTTTACTGATGTGAAAGAGGTGTGGGTAGGAAAATGAAAAAATACATTAAGTATCTTTCTGTGATAATTGTTTTGATAGTGGCATCATTGCCACTATCAGCTCAAGACAAAGTCATTAAAAAGCTTGTAGACGGCGAGAATCAGAGAATTGTCATATATGGTACGAGCCTTTCTGCATCCAAGGAAGGATGGCCGGCAATGTTAGAGGATAGTTTGAATATGCTCTATCCCGGAACTGTTGAAGTCATTAATAGTGCACAAGCTGCGATGTGGTCTACTTGGGGAGTCGAAAATCTGCGTGAGAGGGTTTTAGAATATAAGCCTGATATGGTAATCATTGAATTTGCAATGAATGATGCCTATTTGCCGTATACCACTTCCATAGAGGCTGCAAGACTAAATCTTGAATATATGGTGTACAGAATCCGGGAGTTATATCCTGAATGTTCGATTCTGATTCAAGTGATGAATATGCCAATAGCAGAGCATAAGACGCAAAGACCGGATATTGAGCTTTATTATGATATGTATCGGAAAGAAGCTAAAAAATTAAATATTAGTTTGATAGATCATTATGGATATTGGATGAAACTTCTCAGCAAAGGGGAGAAAGAATTCCGTAATTATGTGCCGGATGGCATTCATCCTAATCTTACGGCGCAAAAAGAACTTGTACTTCCTTGTATTTTGAAGGTCCTTAAAACTTCGAATGCGAAACGCTAAAAAATAATATTATAATAAATGACATATGAAAAAAAAGATCATTAGTATTCTTTGTATCGTTTGGATGGCATTACCGGTATTTGCAGGTACAGGTAATATTGCCATTCGGGCGACTGCAACAGCTTCGTCGTCCCGAGACTCGGACAGTGGCCCGTCTAAGGCGATTGACGGACTTATACATTTGGATAATGCAGGAGAATGGGTTTCTGGCGCAATCATGCCTCACTGGCAGCAATTACCTTTTCCGTGGATACAGCTTGATTGGGAAGAAGAAGTTACGATTTCACGAATCATATTGTATGATCGTCCGAATAAAGATGCTCATACAGCCGGAGGAGATTTGTATTTTAGCGACGGCAGCAGAATCGGAGTGGTGGGGATTCCTAATGATGGTACTCCGAAAGTTGTAGAGTTTGAACCGAAAAAGGTTCGCTGGGTGAAATTTGTAGCCAATGATGCCGTTGGCTCTTATATTGGCCTGTCAGAAATTGAAGTTTATCCACCGGCGGAAGCATGCGAAGACTTTGTTTCACAGGTAGATCCGTTTATCGAAACTACAAAAGGACGATATTTCTTTTTTATAACAGGTAATCAGCCTTTTGGTATGATCGGAGCAGCCCCAATGACACGCAACCGCAATCAATTTGGCGGCGGATATAATTATAATTCCACAGAAGTTCTAGGGTTCCCTCAAATTCATTGTTGGGTGCTTGCCGGGCTTACACTTATGCCTACGACAGGAAATGTAGATCCTACGCTCGGGGAAGAAAACTGGAAGTCCTCATTCATGCATGAAGAAGAAATTGCGCAACCGGGATATCATAGAATGTATCTTAAAGATTACGGGATTTGGGTAGAGCAAACAGCGACGGACAGAACTGGTATGTATCGGCTTACATTTACTCAGGACTCGGACGCGGATATTCTTGTAAACTTGGGTGGTTATATTGCTTCTACCACTATGCGTAATGCTGATGTGAAGAAAGTCTCCAACAATGAAATAGAAGGTAGTTTTGATACATACGGACGGCATTGGGGAGGTCCGGAGAATGTGAAGGTACATTTTGTGATACGCTTTGATAAAGATTTTGAGAGATTGGATGGATGGCGAGACAAAGAGCGTTATAGTGATATAGACACACTTCAGGGATCGTCCATTATTACTAGAAGGCACCCGAAAGAAGAGTTGAGTTATCTAGATTCACCAACTTCCGGTGTTTCGGCACACTACAGAGTAAAAACAGGGGACAAAATATGTGTCCGTACAGCTATATCATATGTAAGCGTGGACAATGCGAGGGAAAATCTGGAGAATGATGCCGTTACTTGGGATTTTGATTTAGTAAAGAAAACATCTCAGGATGAATGGAATAAATGGTTGGGACGAATCGAAGTCAAAGGCGGTTCGCAAAAACAACGTACCAAATTCTATACGGATTTATGGCATGTACTGCTTGGACGACATAAAATAGATGATGTCAATGGAGAATATCCTGATTTGACCGAAGGGGAACGTTACTACTCTTATACTCGTAATATTCATCCGAAAACAAGAACACTCCCACGTGGTGAAGATGGTAAAGTTTTGCATCATATGTATAATTCCGATGCTTTTTGGCTTACTCAATGGAATCTCAATATATTGTGGGGATTGGGATGGCCTGAGATGATGGATGAAATGTCAGCTTCACTTATCCGTTATGCTGATAATGGAGGACTTATTCCGCGTGGACCTTGTGCCGGAGGCTATACTTATATAATGTCAGGCTGCCCGGCTACCCCTTTGATTGTATCTACATATAATAAAGGGTTGATGACTAAATGCGATCCTATGCATGCTTTCAAGACTATGCAACGTAATCATATGCCAGGTGGTATGATGGGGATAGGAGACTATTATCTTGAGAATGGTTATCAACCGGGTAATGCAGGGATGACGATAGAGTCTAACTTTCAAGACTGGACCTTATCGCAAATGGCTATTCGTCTTGGGCTTAATAATGAGGCTGAATATTTTCGGTCCCGTTCTAAAGGATGGAAAAAGTTATATCACTCGGAGCAGAAATTGATTTTTCCAAAAAATGATAAAGGTGAATGGCTTCATGAGGATCCGTTAAAAGGAGATGGGTATATTGAAGCAAATGCGTGGCAGGCTACTTTTGGAATCTCGCATGCTTTACCGGAACTTACTGATTTGATGGGAGGAGAAAATGAATTCTGTAATAAGCTTAACCATGCTTTTGAACAAGCCGCACCACAGGATTTTGTTTTTGGTTATGGAACCGGATATGTAAGTTATGCTAATCAACCTGGATGTTCCAATGCACATGCATTTAGTTGGGGTGGGAAACCATGGCTTACTCAATACTGGGTACGTAGGGTCAATGAACAGGCTTATGGTGCAATTACACCTGACCGAGGTTATGGAGGACATGATGAAGACCAGGGACAGATGGGAGGCGTTAGTGCATTGATGTCTATAGGGCTTTTCAGTGCTTGTGGAACTGCTGCTGCAGAACCGATCTATGAGATTACCTCACCGGTTTTCAATGAGATAACTATTCATCTGGATAAACGCTATTATCCTGATAGCAGCTCTGGTAAGTTTATAATTCGGACATATAATAATTCAGATCAGAATATGTATATAAACAAGGCTCACTTGAATGGAAAAAAACTAGATACATTTTGGTTTTCACATGAAGTGTTTGCTAAAGGTGGGGTATTGGAATTGTGGATGGGACCCAATCCTAATAAAAATTGGGGAAAGAAGAATCTGCCAATAAGATAGTTCTGTTGAATATGTAAGTATTCACATACTCAAGATTACTATTAAGAGAGCATAATACTGGTATATAGTTGAGTAAGTAACTGATTAAAGGTAAAAAGAAGAAGATGCGGTTTGCATGAATAAGTATATGACTTATTTGTGTGAACCGTATTTTTTATTTCATAATTAAAAAAGAATAGGGAATCAAACCTTAATTAAACGATCATCTAACTTAGAAAAACAGGTTTGCGCAAAATGAAGACTTTCCTACGTAAAAGGAGTACAGAAATCGTGTGTACTTGCCTACATTTGTCAATGTGAAAGACATCAGACTTATATAAGTCTCCGGGCTAACCAACCGGAATAATATTATGAATCACTAAATTTGTATCTTATGCAATGGAAAAAGAACCAATCTGATTTGCAGGAAAATGTATCTGTTCGGGTACCTTTTTTATCTGTATGTTTTTTGTTGCTCTTGGTTTGTATGGGCGTTACGGCACAAACAAATTACAAAATCTCAGGTACGGTGGTTGCTGCTAAAGACAGTGAGCCGCTGATCGGCGTAAATGTTCTTCAAAAGGGGACGACTAACGGGATAGTTACGGATATAGATGGAAATTTTACTCTATCTGTTCCTTTGCCATGTGAACTCTCTATCACTTATGTGGGATATTTAGGGCAATCTGTTAAAGTAAGCTCTGCCACGACTCCTTTGAAAATTGCATTAGAGGAGGACAGTGAAATGCTGGATGAAGTGGTAGTGGTTGGTTATGGAGTACAGAAAAAGAAATTAGTGACAGGAGCTACTGTTCAGGTAAAAGGTGATAATATAGCCAAACTGAACACAGTGAATGCTTTGGGGGCTCTTCAAAGCCAAACTCCAGGTGTGAATATAACGCAGAGTTCGGGGATGCCCGGTGAAGGTTTTAAAGTAACTATCCGTGGTTTGGGAACAACAGGTTCAGCTTCACCTCTTTATATTATAGATGGTATGCCGGGAGGAGATATTAATAACCTGAACCCTACCGATATAGAATCTATTGATGTGCTGAAAGATGCTGCTTCGGCTGCCATTTATGGTTCACGTGCTGCCAATGGCGTGATTCTGGTGACTACGAAACAAGGACATACCGGTAAAGCGGAAATATCTTATGATGGATATTATGGTGTGCAGAATGTCTATCGTATGCCTGATGTATTGAATGCACAGGAATTTGCAATGATTATGAGTGAGGCACGTATGATGGATGGCTTACCTGATTATGATTATGCGTCGCTGGTTCCTGATTGGGAAGCTATAAAGAATGGAACTTGGAAAGGGACCAATTGGTTGGATGAATCACGGAATGAGAATGCACCGATACAGAATCATGCCCTGAATATTACCGGAGGTACGGAACAATCTGTTTATTCTATCGGATTGGCATATACTAATCAGGAAGGTATTCTTGGAGCACCGTCACAACCTGAATATATCCGATATACAGCACGTATCAATTCCGAACATACCTTGTATCGTAAAGGAAAACTGGATATTATTAAGGTAGATGAAAATCTGACCTACTCGTATTCTGAAAGAAACGGTATTGCCATTGATGATACTTGGAGCAATGACATTCGTAATATGCTGCATGCTAATCCTTTTTTACCGAACAAGGATGAAAATGGTAATTATCATTATGCCATTCCATGGGAAATACGTGAAGCTAATCCCATTGGACAGATGTATTATGCAAATGGGCAGAATATAAGCAAATCTCACGCATTACAAGGGAATATTTTTCTGACTATTCAACCGATAACCGGATTAAAACTTAAATCAAATTTTGGCTATACGTTTTATGCGGATAACAGTCGTAATTTTACCCCTGTCTATAAGCTGGCAAGCAATACTTTCAATGATAATAATAGTGTAAGCCAAGAGATGACTATGGGTGGCAACCTTATGTGGGAAAATACGGTAACGTATGATTTCAAGTTGGATAATCACAGTTTCGGTGTATTGATAGGTCAATCTATAGAAAAGCATGGCTTGGGTGATGGTCGCACGTGCCAAAACGGTTTTTCCTTTCGACAAGTAAATGGAAGCGATTACGGAACAACCTGCCCCCATCATCAGTCCAACACCCATGAGTGACATCAGTAGAGGGACGCAGATATTTACAGCTGCAATCCCGTCGCTGCCCACGCCGTGTCCCACGAAAATCCCGTCGATAGTCGTTACCGCCGACATACTCAACATTCCCAACAGAGTGGGGA